>Ga0075957_102_pt1 | contig 30967 bp, 33 predicted proteins | sample RifGroA2_FD_68051 | JGI IMG/M metagenome (GOLD analysis project Ga0075957, IMG submission 68051) | Parcubacteria bacterium GW2011_GWA2_44_13
AAATAAATACCGGGAAACGCATTCAGCTTCCTATTTTCATGATTTTCAGACAAGGCGCTTAAATATCAAATACCGCGACGGGGACAACCTAAAATTCGCACACTCGTTGAACAACACGGCGATGGCAACGCCGAGAATCCTTTGTATGTTTCTGGAAAACCACCAAAACCCCGACAGCTCGATTAACATCCCAAAAGCTTTACAAAAATTTTTCGAGAAAGAGAAGATAGGGTAACAAAATCCCTCGCTATGAGGGATTTTTAAAATTGAATTGGATATTAAGTCCGAAAAGTTTTAATGATACCGCTTTAATGTATTTTTTTGTGAAATCGGGTTCTTCGAAGCCGGCTACGCGCATTGGTCCTTCGAGCAAATGTTCGTCGATTTTTCCTTTCGAAACCAGCGCGTCAATCAATATTATCAATAATTCTTTTTGGTGCGACGCAAGAATTATATCATTTTCATTCACCTCAACCCATATAAGAAGCGTTAATGCTAATACAGCAAGCTGTAAATGTGCAGCAATTTCCGCAAACGCTTTGTCCTTGAAAGCCGACATCATGACTCCGTTAATAAAATTCTTCGGCAAATTCAGCCCCAAAATACTCAATGAAAACCATTCGTGTTTAAACTCCAAAATTTCCAACCACGAAATAATATGAATGTACTCTTTCTGCGAATTCCGGCACGCTTCAATATTTTTTTCTTCGAGTGCCCGATAATGCATTGCGATTTCTTGAAGCTCTTCTATAACGGATTCCGGTGTGTCTAGGATCTTATAGCCTCGAAACTTTGCATAGTCCCTAAAACTCATTTGTCCGCTGATTTCTTTCTCGAAATTAGCACATGCTTCTTTTGGATGCCTTATTTCAGGATAACAAATATCGTGGCGGACGATTATGTCGTGGGCTCGGAGCTTGAGCAAACCATTTCGCCCTACATGGTTTCGGTAAACAAGTTCTGGCTTCCGCAAAATAATTATTTTTTGTTCGATCCTGAAAAGGTCGTCAGTCTGATAAAAGATAAAGAAATAGGCATAGCCATTGCCGAAAAAAAATTTCCGAAAACGCTTGAGGTCAGGTTTCCGGAGGCGGAGCCATGGCTTATTTATTGCTTGCACGAATCTGCGGCGGAGGCGGGCCATGCGGACAAATGTTATTACGTATCAGCTTTAGGGATTTTAATCGACAGCGCCCCGCGCTTTTCAGAAAATCCACTCCCGCGGATAATTACGGAGAGCGGAGATAAAAAAATAGGGGATAGCGTATTATCGGATGACGAGATCTTATTTTTAAAAACCGCCATCTCGGAATTCAAAAGAATCGGAATAACAATAAAAGAAATCGTAATCGCAAAAGATATTCGATTCTCAACAAAAGAAAACTGGTATCTTCTTATCGATAAAGACGCGGATGTAAAAAAGACCTTTGCCGATTTTAAATTATTGCTTGAACAAAAAATAAAAGATGACCGCACAGACCTCATCTATATCGACATGCGTTTTCCCGACAAAGCGTTTTACAAGCTACGATGAACATGCGAATTTGAAGCGGTGGTTATGCACAGATAGTTGTCGGTATTTTCTAGACAAAGCAGTCCACTTTAGTTAAAATTAAAATAATGCACATGAAGCGTTACTATTCTGTTTTCATCGGCGGCTTGATCCTTTTGCCTCTTTTCTCTTTAGCTCAAACTCAAGCGCCGGTTAGTGACGAAATGCCGATAGTTCCGGAAGGCCCAAGCTGTTTTGATTACTATAAATTCCAATCCATAACCATAGATCTTCATACCGAAAAGCAGGCGTATAAAGCAGGAGAAGGAGCAATGCTGATTGGCTCTCTCACCAACAAAAATACATATCCTGTTGTCGGAGGCTCCTTAATACTTCGCATAAGCAAATTTGGCCCTCGCTCCCAAGTATACTCTTACTTCTTTTTTCTTAACGCAAGACAAATTCAATCTCGCCGGCCTTTCTTTCACGGATGATATATATGGAAGCTATGCAACATTCACCGTGGAAGGCAAAAGCGAAAAATCTATCAAATTTGACAGAACCGGAGTTAAAATCAACAGCGAACCTTATCGCATCTTCGGGTTTCTTCCTAAATTTTATCCTGCCGACACTAAATCTGTTTCAATGTCTGTTCCGTTAAAAAACGATACCGCAGAGTTGCTTAACGCCGCAGTATCTTACGAATTCTACGTCTGGGACGGCGTTGCTAAAGAAAACCTCCTAAAATCCTGGAATGAGAAAGTCTCTATACCAAAAAACTCTTCAAAAGCTCTTTCGTTTAATCTGGAACTATCCGACCGCCCCGTTTATTACATAAAGATAAAAGCTATCGTCGGAGACCAGAAATCAGAAATCCATATCAGATTTGTTAAAGAAGGCTTCCGTCCCAGACTCAACTATGTCGGTATTGCCAAATTTCCGCTGGAGAAAGACGATAAAGCCACTTTATTCGCTTGTTACCACAACACCACCGGAAGCGAATCATCCGGCAAGCTCAATCTCTCTCTCAAGGACCAAAAAGGCAAAGAACTTGCCCAAACAAGCTACAACGGCAAGATGACAGGCGACATAGAGGTTCTTACAAAAGAAATATCAGGGCTTAATCTGGAAAATCTCATTCTCTCCGCCCAGCTTTTTGACGACAAAGGAAGCAAGGTTGACGAAGTGAATATTCCTTACGACTGTTCCAAGTTCTCACAATCTCTTTGCAAAAAACCCGCGGAAACAAGAATAAACTGGCCAATGCTAGGCGCGGGCGCGGTCATTGTCCTCGTCGCTTTATATTTTCTCCGCAGACATTTTAATAATAAAGGCGAGCCGCAGGTTTAAAGGCAAAATAAATATGCAAACTTTCCAAGAACATCATCATAAATTGTTAACAGTCCTGCTTCTTCTCGGCACTCTTTTAATTCTCGGTTCTTTCTCTTCCGAATCTCCGAAGCCCGCGATTGCGGCTTCAACGCCGGGAGAGCAGAGTGTGAGCAGGACAAGTCCACAAATACTTGATCATTATTTTGCGCTGCGTGGTAGTAGATATGTTGAAATGACTAGGATACTTACCGTAATTTCTACCGGTGATGTTAGAAAAGACGGCTTACTTACAACGAGCGGTACTGTTTTACAAACAGGAGACCAAATTACTCTTGATATTACTGATAATGCTAGTTATTTTTCATCTGGTCAAGCGTCGGATTCGCCTCCATCGTCATGGGTAAGCGGGATGCCATCTCCTGCAGACGCCAATGCATTATGTGATAATGGTGATTTTTTTTATTTCGTTAGTGGTATTGGTTTATGCGGCATGATAGCGAGCGATGCCCGTAAGCCGGATATTTCAACAGGCGGATTATCGTGCAATCCATTGATATTGGAAAATGTTGCAAAAGGAGTCAGAACTTTTTCTACTGTTTGTATAGTAACTACTACTGGGTCTGTCGCAACGCTTCAAGCTAATTTAAGTCAGGTTAATTATTATAGATATCTTCCGGTTTCACCAACTTTTCCTAATAGGTATACCTATGTCCTAAATGGAATAACGTTCATTAGGAATATTCCAGTGCCAATGTGGGTTGATACTTCTTTTGGTCCATCTGATCTTGTGGGTCCTCTAAGCCCCCTCCCTCCCGCCACCCTCTCTTGGACCTTTGATGTAGCTTCTGTCGCTTTACCCCCTCTTCCCACTTTAACTTTCTGGGCGGACAATACATCTCTTACCCAAGGCCAAAGCACGAATCTCAATTGGACGGTTGCCAATGCGGATAGCTGTACGGCTTCTGGCGGATGGTCAGGATCAAAAGATTCCGCGACAGGCGCTCATTTGCAATCAGTAACTCCTCCAGTCACCACAACTTACAATCTCCAATGCTCCGGTCCAGGAGGAATTACTACTTTGCGCGAGGTGACTATAGATGTAATTTCGGCTTGCGTCGCGAATATGGGCCAACCATGCGTTTCCTCTCCAAACGCTTGCGCCATGACAAACAACGGAACCACCCAGTGTAACGGTTCTTGCTCAGCGACTACTCCGTCCAATTCTCTTTGCACGTCAATCTGCGCCTCCGGCGACATCCGCCCTTGCACCACAAGTCAGAGTTGTGCCGGAACGGAAACTTGCGATGCGACTGGCAATTGGGATGGAATTTGTAATGATGTTCCTGCGGACGGCTGTCCTGCCGAATGTTCTGACGGAATAGATAACGATTGTGACGGTTTTTGCGACAAAAGCGGATGTATTCCTCCTGCAGGATTTTGCAACGCCGGAATTCCGTTGCCTGCTGACCCCTCCTGCGCCCAATCTGTCGATATCACCGAGTATGCGCAATGTAATGACTTAAACTCATATCCGGGAGGCACGCCAAAAGATAACGACGGAGACATCGACGCGAATATTAACGACAAGGGCTGTCATTCGGACGGCAACCCGAATAATCCGGGTTCCTACGACCCGAACGACAACGACGAAAGCAATACGATTTTCAGGGAAGTATTCATGCCGTTTGAGAATTTATTAGCCATGTTGCGGGGAATTTTTTAGTATGGTAGAATATCCGCAGAAGTTTGGAGGAAGAAAAAATGGCGGGAAAATGGGAATCGATTGGGAGGCCGGGGTACTTGGGAAAACATCGTGATAACAAGCATTTTTTATGGAACCAACTCTATGGAGAAGGCAATTGGCGGCTTGCGTGGAATGTCGGAGAGCGGTTTGTTGATAAGGCCGGCGCATATGTTCTTTATGAAGAGGCCTATTTTCAGTTTTTTGCGAAGAACATGAATTATGCGCACCGGCTGATAAAAGATGCCTGCGAGCCGGAGCTAATCGTGTGCCTAGAAACAGTGTCTTGGTGGTATAAGGGTACGATTGAGAGCTGGTATCAAAATAATAAATATTTGCAGGCCAAAACTTAAGCACCGCGCTTAGGTTTTTTTTCATTCTCAGACCGTTATTTTGCCTTGGCTGAGAAAAAAAGATAAACTGATTGGATGGATGTTAATTTCGACAAAGACGGATTTTTTTATTGCGTGAAAGCGGTGTTTCTGATCGTGGCTGTTTTTTTTGTTGCCAAATTTGCTTCAGGCGAATACGCTGAATTCGCCGAGGGTTCCGTAGCGGCTGGCGTGCCTGCTTATGCCGCGGTGGAAAGATCGCTTGCCGCCGAGCCTCAAGAGCCCGAATACCAGGAATTGGCGAAGACTGATGGAATATTCGCGAACGGTGAGGAGGTTTTGATTAAAAGCCGCGAGCTTGCGGAAGCTGGAGAGGAATTTATTTACATCGATCTCGATTCTATGAAGCTCACAGTATATAAAGGAAAGGAAGCGATTAAGGCATTTCCGGTGATGGCAAAGGGGAGGCCTGGCAGTTTCTTTGAGACGCCGTCGGGTTTTTATAAGATAAATTACAAGGAGACGAAGCATTTTTCTTCAATCGGTAAGGTCTGGATGCCGTATTCCATGCACATTTTCGGCAATTATTTCATCCATGGCTGGCCTTATTATCCCAACGGAAAACCAGTGGAAGCTGCGTTTTCCGGCGGATGTATCAGACTCTCAAAAGCCGACTCAAAAGAACTTTTTTTGCTGACAAAAGAAGGCATGCCTGTGCTTATATACGATAAGAATGTCAGCGAGCCTGTATTTACAGAAAACTCCTATTTTAGAAAAGTATTGTCCGCGAAAAATTTAAAACCCCTGGCAATCTCGGCCGGCGCCGCTTTGGCTGCCGATTTTGAGACGGGGCAGATACTTTTTTCCAAAGATCCGACTACCGTTTTTCCGATGGCATCGGTGACAAAATTGATGACGGCGCTGGTTGCTTCCGAAAGTTTTCATACAAAGATTTTCAGGGTTGATAAAAAAGCGCTCGAGACCTATGGTGATTCGGCGGGGCTTGTTGAGGGCGAGCTATTCGGCTCCGAGGAGCTTTTGTATCCATTGCTCCTTACTTCAAGTAACGATGCGGCGGCGCTCTATCAGGAACAGAGCTGGAATTTTATAAGGTCGATGAACCAAAAGGCATCGGCGGTAGGGATGCGAAATACTTATTATGAGGACGCGAGCGGGCTCGATCCGCGCAATGCTTCCACGCCAGAAGATCTTTTTAAACTTTTTCAATACATATATAACAACAAAAAGCCGGTATTTGATATTTTGAGTTTGAAAGAATATAAGCTCACTTCCAAAAACAAAAAAAAGGCGCATGTCTGGAAAAACATCAATTGGCCGAAAGAAGATGGCAGGTTTGTTTCTGGAAAATCAGGATATACTGATGAAGCCATGCAAGCAATGGCCGGAGTTTATAAAGTGAAGCTTTCCGAAGGCGAAGAGCGAAATATCGCGATAATAGTTCTCCGCTCCGCCGACCGCGAAAAAGACATTGATAAGATAATAAAAAATCTTGAAGAGAACATTTTTTATGGAAATATTTTGGTAAAAAATCCTTCGGAGGCGAAAGATCAGCCGCAAAAAATAATTTTTAACGAAGCCAATATTTTCGAAGCCGTAAGAAAGTAAATTATGCGTATTGACAGTGACTTAATAACATGCTAAACTTAGCCAATATTAAACGGCTAAAAAAATTTTATAAATTAATAAAATAAGTATGTTCAACAAAACACGCATGTCGGTTTATCAAGCCTGCCTGCCGGCAGACAGGTCCGCGACTTCAGTTTTGACTATCGCGGCAATGGTCGTTTATTTAGTAGCTCCGTTAGTGGCCTTGGTACCGCAGGCGACTTACGCGGTTGGTTCCGGCGGCATAATAATAAATGAATTTTCGTCGGCTTCTGACCCCGAATGGGTTGAATTATTAAACACGACCGAAAGTCCCGTCAGCTTGGATGGGTGGACTATTAAAGATATCGCCAATGACCCGAAATCACTTTCGGATTTAGGAACGATTCCGGCACACGGTATTGTTGTTTTTGAAAACCCGTCCGGCTGGCTGAATAACGATCCCGATCCGATAGAGACCATTACTCTTTTTGATGATGTTGGCACGCCTATTCACAGTGTGAGCTACGGAGATGGCGAAGTTGATGTCAGTGCGCCCGACGATGGCGAGTCAGCTTACCTCCTTGCACTTCCGTCAACATGGGTCATCGCCGGCGACACGCCTACTAAGGGTTGGTTTAATATTGCCCAGGATTTTAACTGCGAAACTCTGACGCCTCCATTGCCTCCGACTTTGATTTCTATTCAGGATTGTCTGGAAGAAGATGGTGGGATTATCTCTAATATCGGCGAATTGGACAATCCATCGGCTACGCCGGACGAGGAGGAGGGCGAGGGCGAGAACGACGACGCCCTGTATTTTAGCAACGACGAAGGAAAAATTGTTTTTGAACAAACGTTGAACCTGACCGATGAAGCGACCGTGGACATTTTGCAAGAATTGGGCGAAAAAATGGATATGTCGGAGGGCTTTGTGTCATTTGATTCCGATACCGCCGACGCGATGGCTGTTATGAGCGCGAAGATTTATATGTATGGGTTGGATGAGCTAGGTTTTACGAGTGAGCCAAATCTTATCGTCAAGGACGATTGGGGAAATGTCATTGGTCCGGAAGATGAGAATTATCCGGACATAGATTCTGACTATGATGAAGAAAGCGGGACCCTTGTCTTTACAACTAGTCACTTCACGCAGTTTGAGGTGGAAATGGGCAGTATTTCCGGCTACAAGTGGAACGACTTGAACGTGAACGGCATTCGGGATTGGGATGACGAGGATGGAAACGAAGAGAAAGACGACGGTGAGGAATACACCGAGCCTGGGCTTCCTGGATGGACTATCATACTCACAGATGAAGGTGGCAATGAAGTGGAAGATATAACCGACGCGAACGGTTTTTACTTTTTCACAGACCTTGAAGACGCAGTTTACAGTGTCTGCGAGAGGAATAAACGTGGTTGGACACGGACATTTCCGGATCTGGATGATGGTGAAATAGAGATTGATGATGACGAAGGATGTCATGAAATAGAGATTGAGGGAGACAGTCAAACCAATGTTGATTTCGGAAATGTGCAAAAGGGGCATATCGTTGTCCGCAAGGCGACGTATCCTGAAAGCGAGCAGGAGTTTGATTTTTATTTCGATAATAGCGAAGGTGAAATTGGAGAAGAATTTTCTCTTTCAGGAGGCGGTGAGCAAATCCTTGAAGTTGTTCCCGGAACTTACACTATTAGCGAAACAGTGCCGCCGGATTGGCGACTTGATAATATCGTCTGCGAGTATGATGGCGAATCGGTGGGAGAATCTGCTCCGCCGAGCGGCGAGACGGTAACTCTTGATGCCGGCGACACCGTTACCTGCACTTTTACAAATATTGCCGCGGACCAGACAATAATCACCGGCCACAAGTGGGAGGATACAAACGGCGATGGAGTAAAAGATGATGGAGAACCGGCGCGCAAAGGTTGGAATATTGCGCTTGGTCGCGTTATGCCGCACGAGGACGATGCGCCGACCATTCCGATCGAAATCGTAGCACTCTCGCTTACCGGAGCTGATGGCTTGTATTATCTGCCTGTTAACGAACAAGGTGAGTACAAAGTATTTGAAGAAAAACGCGATGGATGGAGCGTTACGAATCCTTCCGCCGTTGATTCTTTCTTTGACATTGAATATCGCATTCGCGTTGATACCGAGCCACAGCTTGTCGAGGATTCCTTCTTTGATGTGTTTGTGGATCGGTTATTCGGACAAACAATAACGAATGAAGTGAATGACGTGAAAGATCGCCCGCTTGATTTTGGCAATTTTGAATTGGTGGATATTACAGGATTTAAATGGAATGACGAGGACGGAGACGGAGTGTGGGATATAGGCGAACGCGGGCTAGGGGATGTTATCGTTGGCTTAGGGCGTGTTAGCGGCGAATCAAGACAAGAAGACGGACACGAAATTGTTCCAATTGAAATTATTGCCATGGATTTGACTGGCACTAACGGCGATTTCGTTATTCGCGATGTAGGCCCCGGACATTACAAGCTTTTTGAAGAAAAAAAGAGCGATTGGCAAGCAACGAATCCCCAGCTGCGCGCAGATTCGTTTTTCGACATCACATATGATTTTGACTCCATCGGTGATCCTGATTTTGATCTTCTGCGCGTTACCGGAGATCCTGATTTTGACTTATTGCGCTCGTCTTTCTTTGATGTGTTTGTGGAGTTGAGCGGACAAGATGTGAACCAAAGCGAAGAGACTGGCGACGGCTTGGTAACAACGAGCATTCCGCTAGAATTTGGAAATCAGGAAATTCCGGCGGAGGAACCTCCAATTCCAACACCAACTCCCGAACCCACACCAACTCCTACGCCAGAACCTACACCAACTCCTACTCCGTTTGTCGGAGGCAATGGACCGATTGCGGGAGGCGGGGGTTTTGCTGCTCCATCAATCACTTCGCAAGGACAGGTTTTGGGGGCTAGCACAGAAAACTTGAGCGTTGAAGAGCGGATCGCGGAATTGAAAGCAGAAATCGCGCGCCTGAAAATATTGCTTATAGGAGCCATAACAAAAAAAATAGCGGAACTTCAAGCGGAACTTGACGCATTATTGCAAAGCAACCGCTAACCGAAGGCAGAAAATATTTTTTGTTGGAAGAGTCGAAATTGATTGCACATATTTTTCATTCTATTGTCAAGTAAGCGGAAATTTGCTACAATAGCTATAATGAAAGAGGTGATAAGAAAGTACTTCGTCCCGCATGAAGGGAACGAATATAAGCCGCATTTTTTTAGGGAAAAGGCCATATTAGGCTTCGCCGGGTTTTTGGTGTTTCTTACTTTTCTCGCTGTTGCTTATTCCGCTTTACTTACAATGAGCGGGAACTTTTTGGCGGCCGTTGTGCCGCCCGCGCTGATAGAACTTGCGAACGACGACCGTGCAGGTATTAATCTCGCACCTCTCAAAATAAATCCCGTTTTAGTTTTGGCAGCGGAATTAAAAGCGCAGGATATGGCGCTGAAAAATTATTTTGCTCACACAAGCCCGGAAGGGCTCTCGCCGTGGTATTGGTTCGACAAAGCCGGATATAATTTCGCGTACGCTGGCGAGAACTTGGCGATAGATTTTTCTGAATCTGCCAACGTGAATGCTGCGTGGATGAATTCGCCAGGACACCGCGCAAATATTTTAAATAAAAATTTTACGGAGATCGGTATTGCCACGGCAAAAGGATATTACCAGGGAAGAGAAACAATATTCGTTGTCCAACTTTTCGGAAAGCCGATTATAACGTCCTCCGTTCCGAAAACTGTGCCAACTCCGACGCCGACTCATAAACTTGTGTCGCCGACACAGAAGCCGACTGTCGAAGCACTGCCGAATAATATCGAATCTACAGATATGTTCATCGCCGTGAAAAATCTGGACATTCAGCAAATTTTACAGGAACCGCAAAAAAATCTTGCCGGCGTTTTCCAGGACGCCATGAATTCCTATATTGGTAAGTTTTACGGCATTATAACGTCTCCTAATGTATCGCTGGCGTATCTTTATTTGTTTCTAGGTATACTCGTAAGCATAGGGCTTTTATTGATGGTTTTTATCGAAATCAAGGTCCAGCACCCAAGACACATTATTTATGGGATATTGTTGCTTTTGCTGATAGGCGGACTTATCTACATTAATGCTAGTTTCATCGCGGACGGAGTTATGATAATATAAATATTATGAATACAAATGAAAAATTAAAAGGATATTTAGGCTGGGTTATTATGGCGTTCATCGGCGTACTCTCGTTCGCCGTTTTGAGCTACGTGCAGACTTATGCCAATTCGATCGAGCCGGGCACTTACCGAAGCTTTAGCGTGTCAGGGGAAGGTAAAGTCGTTGCCGTACCTGATGTCGCGGAGTTTTCTTTCAGCGTGATCACGCAGGGAGGAAAAGATCTCGGCGTCCTTCAAAAAGATAATACTGCGAAGGTTAATAAAATAATCGAGTTTATTAAATCTAAAGGAGTGGATGCGAAAGATATTAAAACTGAAAATTACAGTGTTGAGCCGAGGTACGCAAACTACACTTGTAAACCCGTGATAATGGCGTCGGATTCAGCGGTCGCTTATCCGGTTGATCGCTCATGCCATCCTCCGGATATTGTCGGATATACGATTACCCAGTCTGTTTCGGTTAAGGCGCGTGATTTCACAAAGACCGGCGAATTGCTTTCGGGCGCGGTTTCAAACGGAGCAAATTCTGTCTCACGGCTTTTCTTTACAATTGATGATCCGACGACTTTGAAAAATCAAGTTCGCGCGGAAGCGATAGAAAAAGCGCAGGGGCAGGCAAAAGCAATGGCAAAGGCCGCCGGATTTAAGTTGGGTAGATTACTTTCGATCGATGAAGGATACAACTATCCTATTTATCGGACAATGGAAGCATATGGAAAAGGGGGCGATGTTTCCGCAATGCCGGCACCCGCGCCCGCCATCGAACCAGGCTCACAGGACATCGCAGTTACCGTGAATTTGAGATACGAGATAAGGTAAAATGCTGGATTCAAACCCCTAACGCAACTTTTCGACCTGTTAATAATTCATAAAACTTCTCGGCTGGAGTGTAGAACTCCAGCTTTTTTCTTTAATAAATATTCTTGACGGCCGTCCAAAAAATTTAGTAAACTATATTTTATGAAAAGAATAGCTAAAGCGAAGAAGATTTTGTCGACATTGGGAGAGGGGGCCTTGCTTACCCTAGACATTTTAGATCAGGTTTTGATTACAAAAGGTGTTTTGTACAGAGACAGAAGGTGCGCTGCCAAATTTGAGCCAAACGACATGGAATTACAGAATTTTTATTCAATTCTCAATCGGCTTAAGCGCGATGGTCTTGTGGAAAAGAAAAAGAAAGACAGTGGAATGTTTTGGAAAATTACTTCTGACGGCCTGAATAAGCTCAAAATGTTCAGAGAAAACAATGCCAATTATGAATCTGAGAGCGACGATAAAACCAAAATAATCATTTTTGACATCCCCGAAGCGCAAAGGAGAAAGCGCGCCTGGCTTAGGGAGGTTTTAAGGCGTTTGGGATTCAAAATGCTGCAGCAGAGCGTCTGGATCGGCAAAAATAAAATTCCGGAGGATTTTTTATCCGATCTCCGGAGATACAATTTATTGGCTTATATACACATTTTGGAAGTTACAAAACATGGAACAGTTAAAGAATTAATCTAGATTTTTTTGAGTTTATATTGCTACTAAATATTTTTGACGGCCGTCCAAAAAATTTAGTAGGCTATCAGATGAACGAATTCATTTTTTCTACGAAGGTGAATGGTTCGATATGGGTTCGATATAAAAAAAAGACCTTTTCGGGTCTTTTTTGTTTACGTCCAATCTTCTTCAAGCGTAATCTCAACTTTATAAATCATAGTCGCGCCGCCATCCGCGGATTTTCCGCTGTCTTTATTCAGGCATTCCATGATCTCGGTATGTTTGGTAAGTATTTCGTAAATTCTTTTGAGATCGCGTCTGTCAGAAAGCGTTAAGGTATATTTCATATACTGCCTTTATCTTGCTTTAACTTATCATATTTCCACAGCCTTGTGATATGAGATGACACTGTGGACAACAAGTCCAAAGGCAGCTCTTCAACTAAAGTTCGAGCCGTGATAGAATAAAATTGTTTGAGTTTAGCAATTTATTAAAGGTCTAATTAATTAAAAAAATATATGAAGAACAATTTAGTAAAGTTGGCGGTCGCCTCTGTTCTAACGGCAAGTATGCTTTTGCCGATGTTCGCCGGGGCGGCCACGGTAGATGAGCTGATAGCTACTCTTCAGCAACAGATAGCAACATTAAAAGCGCAGTTGGATGCTCTGCGCCAAGCCCAGCAAGCGGTTCAGACTACGCAGCAAAGCGTCGCCGGCACCATAAAGCTTATCGGGCAATTAAATGAAGGTTCGTCTGGAGATCAGGTCAAGCTATTACAAACTCTGCTTGCGGCCGATCCGACTCTTTTCCCGGAAGGCCTTATTACCGGGTTTTATGGGCGTTTGACGGCTCTCGCGGTTAAAAGATTCCAGAAAAAATTCGGCATAGAACAAGTCGGGAGAGTCGGTCCAAAGACATTGGAAAAGTTAAATAAAGAACTTCTCAAACACAATCTTAAAGAGGAGGACGACGAAGACGATGATGACAATGACGGCGACAGGCACGAGAAAAAATTCTGCATTCCTTCGGGACATCTTATCGCACCCGGATGGCTGAAAAAAATTGAAAGAGAGGGTAACGATCGCAGAGGCGGCGAACATGGTATGGGCAACATCAGAGACATTACCATCGTTATGCCCTGCAAGAATGCATCAAGCACTCCGCCGGTTGTGACGCCGACTCCGACGCCTACTCCAACACCAACTCCGACACCTACAGCTACTCCGACGCTGGACACAACTGCTCCTGTAATTTCCACGGTAACGTCATCGGCAATAACCTCCGTGTCAGCTCATATTTCCTGGACAACGAACGAAGCGGCCACAAGCAGGGCTTGGTATGGTACTGTGACACCACTTGCAACTAGCACGGCTTTAACAATATCGGATGCCGCGACGATTACCGCCCACGAATTTGTGCTTTCCACGCTTAGCGCGTCAACTACCTACTATTACATAGTTTCTTCAGCCGACGCCGCAGGAAATACCGCGAATTCGAGCGAGAATTCATTCACTACGACGCAATAAAATATCGGCTATGGTATTTTAAAGGCCTCTAGACGGGGGCCTTTTTTTGTTGTAATTTTATTTCATACGCACTTTGACAGCGAAGGGAGAAATGCTTTGAGCGACGTTGTTGTGATGCCGTCTAGAAAAAAAAATTACATCATCGATACAAGTACAGGCATACATGACCCAAATTCAATGAATGTTTTGGGAAGCATAGGAAATAAAGTCGTTTATCCGTTCGGGGTTGTAAGACAATTGGATGAAAAAAAGACGCGCCAAGATCTTGTCGGCTGGTCTGCCCGCGAGGTTTCCCGGAAACTTAAAGAGGCGAGGGGAATCGGCTTGAAAATGAAGCCGCGCTTGACTTTAAAAGACGGCGTGCCGCTTTCGAGCGGCGGACTGCTATATGTTAGCCATATCGATTGGAGCCAGCACCAAAGTATTATTGCAGGTTTGAATCCGGCGGGGTCGGTCGACGATGAGATTATTTGCACGGCAAAACTTTGGCGGGAGAAGCTGGCTGATCCGAACGAACCAGTTATAGTCGTCAGCCAAGATACAAATATTCTGCTCGAATGTGATGCCATCGGAATCGAAGCTCAGGATTACGGTCATGATAAAACGATTACATCCCTTTCACAGCTTTACAAAGGATATGCCGAGATAAAGATTATAAATCCCCAATTCGATTTTTGCACGGAACTCTATACAAAAGGATATCTGCCGGAAGATATCGTTTTTAAAGCGACAGGCGAGCAGATACTTCTGGCCAACCAGTGCTGTTTTTTTCAGGGCATGAACGGAAATACCATGGCCCTTGCAATTTACAATAAAAGCAAAAAAATCTTTCAGTCCGTCGCGCGGCCTAAGAAAAGCAACAAGGCAGTAGGCGGTCCTTTGGATGACGAGCAGGCCCTGCTCTACGCACTGCTGAAAAATCCCAATATCGCAATTGTTACAACCGATGGAGAAGCCGGTACAGGAAAAACTTTTGTCAGTGCTGATGCAGGCTGCGACCAATTGGACAATCCGTATCAGCAAATTTTAATTTTGCGTCCGATCATTGAGGTCGGTGGCAAAGAGATCGGTTTCTTGCCAGGAGATATTGACCAAAAATTTCAGCCGTGGACCGAAGCAATTCTTGATAATTTTGAATTGATCGAAATGAAGTTACCTCATCAATATAGATCCAACGGCGAACCGGGGTACGGATTGATAAAGGCCGGAAAGCTTAAAATGTCGCCGATAATCCATGCGCGCGGGCGAAGTTTTCATTTTAAATATGTATATATCGACGAAACACAAAACCTTACGCCAAGCGTCGTAAAAACTATCATTACCAGGGCCGCGATGGGAACAAAAATGGTTTTCGCGGGCGACCCCGCGCAAATCGATGATCCTTATCTGAATTCATGCTCCAACGGCCTGGTCTATATGATAGAACGGCTCAAAGACAATGATTGCTTCGCACATATGCATTTGCGAAATTGTAAACGCCAGGATTCAACCAGACTGGCCGCACAACTCCTCTAAAAAAAGATCCGGACTAAAATAGCCCGGACCTTTTTGTTTTGTGCTAATATATTTTTTAAAAGTATGTTATAGTAAATAAATGAATGGATTTTCAAGGATATTAGCTTTATTTTTCGTTTTTTTGTGCCTGGGGGCAGGGGTAGGAGTTTTCTGGTACTATAAAAGCAATATGGCGCCGGGCGATGATATAAGGAAAAACGATGAGGTTGTAAACAAAGGAGCGGCAAACCTGATGCCGGACGCCTCTGATACTGTGCTGGCAGGAGAGGTAAAGAACGGAATGCATGTTGTTACATTGAACACGAGCCTAGGCGATATTTCTTTTGAAACCTACGACGCGGACGCTCCGAAAGCAGTGAATAATTTTTTAACGCTTTCTAAAAAAGGTTTTTATAACAACGTGATATTCCACCGCGTGATAAAAGGTTTTATGGTCCAGGGCGGTGATCCGTTGGGGAATGGAACTGGCGGGCCTGGCTATACTTTTGCGGATGAATTGAATTCCTCTGCGCTTTCATATCAGGCCGGGTACAAAAAGGGGGTGGTGGCCATGGCGAACGCCGGACCGAACACAAACGGAAGCCAATTTTTCATAATGCTCGCGGATTATCCTTTGCAAAGAAATTACACGATATTCGGGAAAGTTATCCGCGGCCAGGAAGTTGTTGATAAAATAGGATTGTTGCAAACAAACGCGCAAGACAGGCCGCTATTTCCTCCGGCCATCAAAAGCGTGAATGTTGAAGATAAATAAAAAAACTCAGCGTTTTAAGCCGAGCTCTATTTTGTGCTGTCGCACGAATTTTTTGACATGCCAGTGTTCATGCGGTCTCAAACCATTTTCCATAAGCTTTTTAGCTTCATTGGGGCCGCGGTTGTAAGCCAGCACCGTACTTTCCCATGAATCGAATCGGCTGTTTAACTGGCTTAAAAGTTTCGTTCCAGTCTTTATATTATAGGCCGGTTGAAAAAGTTTTGAGGGGTCAGCTCCGAGCCCCTTGGCTGTTCTCGGTTTTATTTGCATCAGGCCGATTTCTCCGCTTTTTCCTTTTGCGTTGGCCTTACAGCTGGACTCAATTTTTATTATCGCGCGGATAACGGTTGGCGCGACCCGCTCTGTTTTCGATGCCGCGTTTATCGCGGTTTGAAACTTATCGCACGCATCGGACTTGGAAGCTGTAATTTTTTTTACCGGCTGTTTTATCGCGGCGCTTTTTTGTGAAGCGGTTACAGCCGTATTTTTTGACGCTGCTTTCAATTGCGCGTGGCGATTCAATAAAAAATATGTCATTCCCGCAATAACCCACGCCAAAAAAATGAAGCTAAAAATACACGAATATTTAAACATTTTCCTGAATTCCATTTTGCTTCCCTCGTTTCAAACAATATTTTTTATTTCAAAAACCCACTTGACAGTGTATCATATTGATGATATATTGTCAACATGAAGATATTTTTATGCCCGCTTTGCAAATACGAAGCCAGAATGGCTTCAAAGTATGGCAGGGATCTTGTTTTTTGCCGAACCTGCAATATTTATTGGGGAGAGAGCGCGGTACATATTTCAGATACCCTCAAAAGTCCATTGCTTAAGCATGTTTTTGATCCAAAAATTAAATATCCGGAGCCGATGCACACTAAAAGCGATAAATTTTGGTATGCCTTTTCGGCTCTGCTTGTGCTTATTGCGGCGCTTCTGATTTGAGTTATAATAGCTGAATGAAGAAAATATTCGATCTCGATTCCGATGCGCCATTTAAGATTTCGAGATCAAAGATAGATCTATTCATCGAGTGTCCTCGATGTTTTTACTTGGACAGGGTTTTGGGAATCGGGCGCCCGCCCGGATTTCCTTTTACGCTCAATTCCGCCGTGGATAAGCTTTTAAAACAGGAATTCGATATTCACCGCGCAAACGGAACACAGCATCCGCTTCAGAGACGCTACGGGATAGACGCAATGCCGGCGGCGCATGAAGAGCTTGATATCTGGCGGGAAAATTTTAAGGGGATCCAGTTTCATCACGAGTCGACCAATTTGTTGGTTACCGGGGCGATAGACGACCTTTGGTTAAATTCAAAAAAAGAATATATCATCGTTGACTACAAGGCGACGGCGAAAGCGGAGCCGGTCGTCGCGCTCGATAAAGAATGGCACGACGGATATAAACGCCAGATGGAAATTTACCAGTGGCTCCTTATCCAAAAAGGCTACAAAGTTTCACCAACGGGTTATTTTGTTTACTGTACCGGTAAAACCGACGCGAAAGCTTTTGACGGAAAATTGGAATTTGCAATAAATCTTATTTCTTACGAAGGAAAAACCGAATGGATCGAGCCTGCGTTGAAAAAGATCAAAAAATGTTTAACTGCCGGAGAGATCCCGTCCGCCGACCCCGAATGCGACTACTGCAATTACCGCCACGCAAGTTTCAAGGTTGAGGCGGGGGAGGTTTAAAACTGCTACAATAAATAAATGTGGTGGAAAGAGGCGGTCATATACGAACTATACGTGGATAAATTCGCGGGGAATTTTCCGGGGCTTGCGGATAAATTGGATTATCTGAAGGATCTTGGCGTAAATTGCCTGCATATTCTTCCTCATTATCCTTCTCCGATGGTGGACGATGGATATGACGTGTCGGATTATAAGGGTGTAAGACCGGAGCTTGGAACTTTGGATGATTTTAAAAAATTTACAGAGCATGCGCACGCACTGGGAATAAAAATAATCGTTGATTTGGTTTTAAATCATGCTTCCACCATGCACCCACTATTTATTGAGGCCTCAAATAAAGAAAGCGACGCGAAAAAAATATTTCTTTGGAGTAAGACTGGAACTGAATTTCACGATGCGATAAATTGTTTTTCAAAAGCAAAGCCGAAAAATTGGATATGGCATTCGGTTTCCGGCGAATATTATTTTTCAACGTTTTATCCGGAGCAAGCGGATTTTAACTGGAAAAATCAGAAGGTATTTGATTTTTTTCTTGATGTTATTGATTTTTGGGTCGGGATGGGGGCGGATGGCTTCAGGATTGATGCCGCTTCACATATCGCGAAAAAGGAAGGGACAAATTGCAAAGGCCTGCCCGAAGCGCACGAGATATTGATGAAATTACGCGCGCGCGTTGATAAGAATTATCTCGGCGTAATACTGCTTGCGGAAGTGCACGACAGCATTATTAAAATGAAAGAGTATTTTAATAAGGGGGCGGAATGCCACCTAGCCTATAATTTTTATTTGAACGAAAAAATATTTCTTTCATTTGTCAGAAACGATCAAGCTATTTTTTATGAAGCACTGAAAGAATGCGCAAAAATACCGTCAAATTCGGCATGGGCTAATTTTTTAAGGAACCACGATGATATTTCGCTCGTCGGACTTTCTCCTAGTGAAAGCAAAGAGGTGATGGACGGGCTGGATTTTCAGTCAAAATACCGCTTTGAATCTTACATTGCGATGCGGCTTGCGACCATATTCAACGGCGATAAGGATCAGATAGTAAAAGCTTTCAGGATGCTTTTTGAAGCGGATGGCGCAAAAATAATCTATTACGGCGATGAGATCGGCATGGAAAATGTAGACATAGAAGCAGGAATCGATACGAGGCGTGGCGTTCGTGGAAAATTTGATTGGGAACTCGCCAACAAAGAGATCAATGATCCGTCGTCGCTTTTTTCATGCGTTAAAAGCATTATTAAAGAACATGCGCCAGGAAAATAAAACCTTAATGATCTTGGCCACCGCGATATTGCTTTCCGGCATCGGCTATTCGGCGTATCAAAATTCTTTGCTTACTGACGAAATTGTTTCAATAAAAAAAGAATTCGCGGATAAAAAGATCGAGCTGGAATCACTTATATCAGATTTACAGAAAGACCTGGAAACTACGAAAATCGAGAGAGACGGCTGGGAAGAACGATACAATACGGAGGTCTCCAAAATCGCGTTTCTTGCGGCGCAGGTTGAATCGATCAAAGGAACCGTGGGAATTTTGGAAAAGATCAAACAGACGGATACAGAGCTTCTCAAAAAATATTCAAAGGTCTATTTTTTGAACGAAAACTATGTTCCTTCGGGCCTTGTTGCGATAGACGCGCAATATATTTTCAATCCCAAGAAAAAATTACAGATGCATTCCGGAGTTTCAGAACATTTAAAAAATTTGCTTGATGCGTCGAGGACGGAGGGGATAAATCTTTCTATAATTTCGGCATTCAGGTCATTTTACGAGCAAGCCGGAGTCAAATCCGCTTATTCGGTAACTTACGGCGCGGGTTCTTCAAACCAATTTTCTGCCGATCAGGGGTATTCCGAACATCAGCTTGGCACTACCGTTGATTTTACTTCAATCAATGGCGAGCAATTCGCAGGTTTCGATAAGTTGCCTGCGTATGAGTGGCTGAAAAACAACGCCTACAAATACGGCTTTATATTGTCCTATCCGAAAGGGAACTCGTACTATATTTACGAGCCATGGCATTGGCGTTTTGTTGGAAAGCAATTAGCATCCGATCTTTACGCGCAAGGCAAGAATTTTTATGACATGGACCAGCGTGAGATTGATACCTACATCCAATATTTTTTTGATAAATAAATGGAAAATGGTCAACCTGCCGGGTTGGCCATAAGCTCTTTTTTAATTCCAACCGAAGTGTGGTATTATGTGGATAATTTTATGCATGAAATTTCGATAGCCGCGGAAGAAATATTCCATATCGGGTCGTGGCCGGTGACGAACGCTCTTTTTTTGGCGGGCATCGCGGCAATAGTGCTCATCGCATTTGCGCTCGTTTTGAGACGCAAGCTCTCGCTTGTCCCCGGAAAATTGCAGGGTTTTTTTGAATTGGCAGTTGAAGAACTTCTCTCATTGATGGATTCGGTGCTTGGCGATAGGCATTTGTCAGAAAAATACCTGCCGATAATTGGCACGATTTTCCTTTTTATTCTCACATCCAACTGGCTCGGACTTTTCCCGTTCGGTTTTCTGGAAGTTGCGGAAAACGGCCATGTTGTCCCGCTTTTGCGGGCTCCTGCGGCCGACCTCAACTTTACCATCGCACTTGCTATAATATCGGTGTTTTCCGTGAATATTTTGGGCGCCGTTGCAATAGGCACGGCGAAACATCTTTCCAAATTTTTCACAATACAGAACCCTATCTTTACATTTGTGGGTCTGCTTGAATTTATTTCAGAATTCATTAAAATAGTGTCATTCTCTTTTCGGCTGTTCGGGAACGTTTTTGCCGGGGAAGTCCTACTGATGATAGTGGGGTTCCTCGTCCCTCAGATCGTCCCGCTGCCGTTTCTTTTTTTAGAGACCTTCGTCGGGTTCATACAGGCGTTCATATTTTCAATGTTAACGCTCGTATTTCTTGGGATGGCCGTAAGGGAGCATGAGGAGGCGCACTGAACAAATGGTCGTGTTCGGGCGCATTTTATTAAAAGGTATCATAAAAAAATAATGGAACAGGAAACTGCAAAACTATTCGCGATCGCCATATTGATGGGCGTGGGAACGATTTTCCCGGCAATTGCAATCGGATGGATAGGTTCAAAGGGAGCTGAATCGATCGGCAGGAATCCGGAAGCCGCACCAAAGGTGCAGACCGCGATGATCTTGGCTATCGCTTTCGCGGAAGCCATCGCTATTTACGCGTTGGTCGTTTCTTTGATCTTAAAGTTCGTAGCTTAACCGTTAAATTTATTTCATGAGCGAGCTCTTTCATCAACTCGGCGTTGATTGGAAGCTCCTGCTATCGCAAGGGGTAAATTTTTTGATCTTGCTCGGAGTACTTACTTTTTTTCTCTTCAGACCGTTACTTAAAGTCATGGAGGAGCGTAAAAAAAAGATAGAACTTGGCTTCAAGGTCGGGAAAGAAGCGGAAGAAAGACTTTTAGCGATAGATAAAATGAAGGAGGAAAAGCTCGGCGAGGCGGAAAAAACGGCGTTTGAGATCGTAAAAAAGAGCGAGACTGACGCCAAATCCGGTGCTGATAAAATCATTGCCGAAGGAGGTAAAAAAGCCGAGGATTTATTGAAAGAAGCGGGGCAAATCGCTGAGCGGAGACAGGAAGAGGCATACCTTGCGCTGATTCGGGAAGCAAAAACGCTGGTCCGCGCGGCTATCATTAAAACTGTGGAGCTTGACCCGAAAGTGGTGGACGAGGCGCTGGTGTCACGGGCGGTAAATGAGGTTGCGAGTTTAGCCGTTAAAGCGTCAAAGACATGAAATACTCTGCGGAAGCATATATGAAGGCGTTCACCGAGGCACTCAATGAGCACCCTTCCAAAAAAGACCATATTGTAAAATCCTTTTTGCAGACTTTAAGCAGAAATGGCGACTGGGCATCAGTCGGGAAGGTCTTTAATTTAATTACAAAAAAAATAACGCATGATTCCGACGGACTGGTTGTTTCGGCGGAATTCGCAAGGCCATTATCGGAGAAAATGATCTCTGAATTTAAAGAAAAATTTTCCGCAAAAGACCATGTGGAGATATTCATAAAACCGGAGCTTATAGCGGGAGTAAGAGTTTTGATAGACGGGGAAAAAGAGCTTGATATGACTCTCTCAAAAAAAATTAATAAATTGCTATCGTAAAAATGAAAGAAATAATCGAAAAATTAAAGCGGGACATTGTAGGCTTTGAGGACAAAGCCGAATTTGCGGATGTAGGCATTGTTACGGAGGTAGGCGACGGCATTGCTAAAATTTCGGGGCTTAAAAATGCTTTAAGCCAGGAAATTTTGTCAGTGGAGGCCGCCTCGGGCGTTTTACAGGTTGTGGCGTTCAATCTTGAAGAAAGCTCAATCGGAGCCGTTATTTTGGGAGAGGCCGGAAGAGTTGCGGTAGGTTACCGCGTAAGAAAAAGCGGTAAAGTTCTTTCACTAAAAGCCGGAGATGAACTTTTGGGTCGGATCATCGATCCGTTGGGAGAACCGCTCGACGGCAAGGGAGTTATTTTTTCCGCCAAAGGTGGATCCGCCGGAGGCGGAAAAGACTATCCGTTGGAGCGCAAAGCGCCTTCTGTTCTTGAGCGCGAATCGGTTTCGGCACCGGTACACACTGGAATAAAATCTATCGATGCCATGATTCCCATAGGCCGTGGCCAGCGCGAACTTATCATCGGCGACAGGCAGACCGGAAAAACAGCTATCGCGCTTGATGCAATTTTAAACCAAAAACAGGACGCGGAAGGTTCGGGCAGGAAACAAGTTATCTGTATTTATGTTGCTGTCGGACAAAAAAATTCAAAGATAGCGAAAATTGTAAAAATGTTGGAAGAGAATGAGGCGATAAAATATACGATTGTAGTTTCCTCATCTGCTTCGTCACCTGCCTCAATGCAATTTTTAGCACCGTTTGCTGGATGCGCGATAGGAGAATATTTTATGGATTCGGGAAGAGACGCGCTTGTAATTTATGACGATTTATCTAAGCACGCGGACAGTTACAGGCAGTTGTCTCTTCTTTTGCGCAGACCACCAGGACGGGAAGCTTACCCGGGAGATATTTTTTATTTGCACGCGCGATTGCTCGAACGCGCGGCAAAACTTTCTAAAGAAAAAGGAGGAGGATCGCTCACGGCGCTCCCGATAATTGAAACAAAATTGGGCGATGTTTCCGCGTATGTGCCGACGAACGTGATCTCAATAACCGACGGACAAATTTATCTTGAGTCAAGCCTTTTTTATCAGGGAGTACGGCCTGCCATCAACGCCGGGCTTTCCGTCTCGCGCGTGGGCTCTGCCGCACAGACGAAAGCGATGAAAAAGGTGGCCGGCAAATTGCGGCTCGAGCTCGCGCAGTTCAGGGAACTGCAGGCGTTCGTGCAATTTGCGTCTGATTTGGATGAAAATACAAGAAAGCAGATAAAGCGAGGGGAACTTTTGACCGAGGTCTTAAAGCAGGCCGACGGAGAGCCGGCGGCGGTCGCGATGGAAGTCGCCTCAATATTCGCGGCGATAAACGGATTTTTGGACGATGTGCCGAAAAAAGACATTAAAATTTTTGAAAAAGAACTTCTGGAATTTTTATTCAAGATGCATCAAAAAGAGATAGTAGAACCTTTGAGTCGCGGTGAATGGAACGAAAAAATAGAGGAGGCCTTAAAGAGCGCCATCAACAGTTTTAAAAATATGAAAAAAGCGAACTAATATGGCCGAATCTTTACAAAATATAAAATCGAGGCTGGGCGCCGTAAAAAACATCGGGCAAATTACAAAAGCGATGGAAGTGGTATCCGCCACAAAAATGCGGAAGTCTCAGGAAACGGCTTTGGGCTCGCGTCCTTACGCTTTTTTCGCACTTGGTCTTTTGAACAAGCTTTTGAGAGGAGACGATATAAAGAAAATCAATATCCCGCTTTCCGAATCGCGGGAGATAAAAAAAACACTGGTTGTCGTTATTGCTTCCGACAGGGGGCTTGCGGGCTCTTTTAATTCGCAGATATTCAGGGCATCCGACGCACTTTTGGCAAAAGATGATTATGCCAGACGGGCGCAGCATGAATTCTTATTTGCGGCTGTCGGAAAGAAAGCTGAAAATTATGTTTTAAAAAACAAATGGAGCATGCCCGCGAAATTCCACGGGTTCGGAGATTTTATTGAAACGGAGGAAGTCTCTCCGTTAGCCGCGTTTTTAACAGAAGGATATTTGGCGGAAAAATTCGACAGAGTATTGGTTATTTCCACTCATTTCCGGACAGCGCTCTTTCAGGAAGTTTTAACGCGGCAAATTTTGCCGTTTGATTTGCACGACATTGAAAAAATCGTAAAAGAAATTGTTCCTGAACGGGGGCGGTATACCGAAAACGCCATAAGCCATACGCCATACGCGACAGAGCATACGGCTTACGGCGTACGGCATGCTACAGATTACATTCTCGAGCCGACTCCGGCTGAAATTTTGAATTCTCTTATCCCGCATCTTTTTAAAATGCAGATCTACCATATTATTTTGGAAGCGAACGCCTCTGAGCATTCTGCGCGGAGGGTCGCAATGAAAAACGCGGCGGACAACGCGGATGAGATCGCGACCGATCTTTCTATTTCGTATAATAAAGCGAGGCAAGCGGCGATTACGGGCGAGATGATCGAGATTAGCGGAACGCAAAGCGCGTTAACTTAAAACATATAATATGAAGCATGAAGCAGTGAATCAAACATTAGAAAAAGGAAAGGTAATACAGGTCATCGGGCCGGTTGTAGATATTGAATTCGGCGAATCCTCGATGCCGCATATCGGAACGGCGCTGCTGATATCGATCGAAGGAAAAAAAATTGTTCTGGAGGTTGCTAAACACTTGGAACCGGGCAGGGTGCGCGCTTTCGCTTTAGCTTCAACTGACGGATTGGCGCGCGGAGCAGAAGTAGAGAATACCGGTGAGGGCCTTAAAGTCCCTGTCGGACATGAGGTTCTAGGAAGGGTTTTTAATGTTGTAGGAGAGCCGGTGGACGGGAAAGGTTTCACTTTCAAAAAATATTGGGAAGTAAAAAGGCAGGCGCCGAGCCTTATTAAACAATCGACAAAAACCGAGGTTTTTCAAACGGGGATCAAAGTTATCGATCTTTTGGCGCCGTTTATCAAAGGAGGGAAAGTCGGGCTATTCGGAGGGGCTGGCGTGGGAAAAACAGTTTTATTGATGGAACTTATCAGGAACGTTGCGCAGGAATCTGGCGGAGCGTCGGTTTTTGCCGGAGTCGGGGAGCGGACCAGAGAGGGAAATGACCTTTATCATGAAATGCTTGAGTCCGGAGTTATTGATAAAACGGCTCTGGTTTTCGGGCAGATGAACGAAGTCCCCGGCGCGAGGCTCCGTGTCGCGTTATCCGCGCTTACCATGGCTGAATATTTTCGCGACGAGGAAAGAAAAGATGTTCTTCTTTTTATAGACAATATTTTCCGTTTTTCGCAAGCGGGCTCGGAGCTTTCAACTTTGCTCGGGCGTTTGCCATCGGCGGTGGGATATCAGCCGACACTTGCAAATGAAATGGGTGAACTTCAAGAAAGAATTACATCAACGAAAGACGGTTCGATTACTTCGGTGCAGGCAATCTACGTGCCGGCGGATGATATTACGGACCCGGCACCTTCGGCGACATTCGCGCACTTGGACTCGACGATCGTTCTTTCACGGTCTCTCACCGAGATAGGCATTTATCCCGCGGTTGATCCGTTGGCATCTTCTTCAAGCGCGTTAAATCCGAAAATTGTGGGTACGGATCATTATGAAGCAGCGCGCCGTACACAGCAGATATTGCAGAGATATAAAGAGCTTCAGGATATAATCGCGATATTGGGAATGGAGGAATTATCGGACGAAGACAAAATTCTTGTTGGGCGCGCGCGCAGAATTCAGAAATTTTTATCCCAGCCGTTCTTTGTCGCGGAGACTTTTACGGGCCGTTCCGGCAAATTCGTAAAATTGTCGGAAACGATCCGCGATTTCAAAGACATTTTAGACGGCAAGTATGACGATAAACCGGAAGAATTCTTTTACATGAAAGGAATTTTAGGCGAATAATATGCGTTTAAAAATATTATCTTTAAAAGGAGCTGAATACGACGGCGAGATCAAGGGGCTCAATGTGAAAACAGGAGCCGGCGAGATTACTGTTTTGGACCGTCACTTGCCGATAATTGCCGATCTGAAAAAAGGGACAGCTATTATCTTCGAGACGGAAGGAAAGAAAGAAATAAAAATCAGTGGAGGATTTCTTGAAATGAGCAGGGACAATGTGTTAACCTTGCTGGTAGATTAATCAAAACATGCGGCAAATAATAAAACACCAAAGCTCGTACGATCACTATGAATCAGACGCGTGCATTGTCTGGTGCTTTGACGCAAGATTTTCCGCGCTCCTTGAGAAATTCATCGCGGAGAAGGAATTGAGGAATATTGACCTGATCAAGATCGCCGGCGGTGCTAGGGTTTTTGCGACGCACGAAATAGAGGCGGAAGAAGATTATTTCCGCGGGCAGATAGAAAAGTCGGTCAAGCTGCATCACACCCGGAAAGTTATTTTGATGGTTCACCAGAATTGTGGAGCATACGGCAAAACCTTTGATGATACTGCGAGCGAAGAGAATTTCTATAAAACAGAACTTGAGAATGCGAAAAAATCAGTTGAAGCGTTCCTGCGGTCAAAAAATCTGCAAATTCCCATAGAAACCTACTACGCAACTTTCGATGGGTTGTATCAAGTGTGATATAATAAAAGCCATGAAAAGGCTTTTTTATATTGCTTCGTTTATATTTTTGGGCATATTGCTCCAGTTTTTGGCGCACGCACTTATTGAGGTGTGGTATATAGGCCTTCTTTTATCTGATTTTCAGCGCTACGGATTCGGATTTACGTGGAGTACATGGGTTTTGATACACAACGTTTTAACTGCCGTTTTCTTTGCCGCTGGCGCGTGGATAGGGTACAAAGAGGGGGTTTATTGGTGGCAGAAAATTTATGAGGAAAATTTGATCGCCGAGTGGCGGAATAGATTGTATGGAGCAAATTGGAAATCTGGATTATTCCCAATTTTTGTCGCAGTTCTTTCAGTTGTTACCGTAAATTTCTATCTCCATTATTTTTATCCGCTTACCACGATAGAACGGTCCGAAGCGCTTTTGTGCGCCCAGGACGCGAAACTCTGCCTAGATGGCTCAAAAGTCGGCCCAACCGGTCCGAATTGCGAGTTTAAAGAATGTCCTAAACCGAGTTTAGGTCAAGTGGATATTTCGGGTTGGAAAACCTACCGCAACGAAAAATACGGGTTTGAGGTGAGGTATCCGGGAGTGTTTTTACAGAAATTAGATACTTCACCATCGGGGATAGATGGTTACAATGCTATAACTTTAGAGTTGGGCACCGAAAGCGCAATCAATAATGGATTTGCGGAAATACAAATTGGTCTCGCAACTGGAGAGTCTATATTAAATAATAAAAATAACTGCACTCAAGATTTTTTATGCGTACAACCTGAAAAACTAAACTGCGAGGTCTTTTTAAATAGACCTGCAGGAAAATATAAACATGCAAATGGACGTTTTTATCAAATTTATGATATCGGCAGCATTAAGGGTTGCGGAGAATTGGATTCATCGTGCTTTGGTGAAGGGATTGTATCAAAAAAGATCATATTTATTGACTCGAATCATCAAAGATTTGAAATTGTAACTGAATTGGGGTTTGGAACCTGTTTTGAAGTATTTAAAGTTAGTCAGTTGGGAAATGAGGAGATGTTTTTGACAAATAAGATCGATATAACTATGCTTCAGGACAGCAGAAACAGATTACTCTATTTGGATCAAATCCTCTCCACTTTTAAATTCATCGACAACGGGGCTGGTATCAGATAAAATAATCCCAAATGGAGGACAAGATTAAAATATATAAATATTTGGTTATATTTCTTTGGGTATTTTCCGTCGCCGGGGCGGTTTATTATTACGGCGCTGGAGACAAATGTTCAGGTACCAAATCATTTAAATGTGAAAATACCGCATCGCTCGGCGCTTCAAAATTTAAGCCAACCGGAGAGAATTTCCCTGACCCTGAATTCGTTAAAAATTCCAATAAAGAAGCGCTTGATCTAAGCCACGGAGCGTATTAGCTTTAGCGCATATTTTTGCTAATATAGAGATATGGCGCTCTTAACCCGGCACTTTTGGAAATTCTTCTTCGCGTTAATCGCCATTATCGCGACAGGAGTATTTGTAATCTATATTGCGGGTCTTTTTGACGGAAGGGAAGGCAAGTCGGTGGAAGCTTCCGGCGAAAGCGCATCCCAAACACGCTAGAGGTATGAACACAATTAGAAAAATTTTTCGTTATTTATTTATATTATTGTTTTTGGCCGGCCTTGCATACGCAGGCTGGTTTTATTGGCAAAATTTAAGGGGAGCAGGACCGGTAATTTCCAAGCCAGCCGCAAACACGGATGAGCTTTTGAAAAACCTTAAAATTGAATCAGGTTTTTTAATTTCAATTTTCGCCGACAATCTTGTAAATCCGCGGGTGTTAATACATGATAATTCCGGAAATTTGTTCACAAGTCTTACATCTGAAGGAAAAGTTGTCGCGCTTCCCGATAAAAACGCGGATGGGAAAGCTGATGATGTAAAGATCGTCGCCGAAGGATTAAAAAATCCCCACGGCCTCGCGTTTTATTGTCCGCCCGCGGGAGGGAAGAGATGTTCGCTCTACATTGCGGAAGAAAATCAGGTTGCGGTTTATGATTATGACGAAACGAACTTTAAGGCGTTAAATAAGAAAAAAATTATCGATTTGCCGGCGGGAGGAAATCATTTTACAAGAACTTTACTCATAGCTCCGTCCGATGAGCCGGGAGGAAAAGAACGGATTTTAATTTCCATGGGTTCCACCTGCAATGTCTGCAACGAAGAAAATATTGCACGCGGTAAAATAATGGCTAGCGATCTCGACGGCAAAAACCTTGAAGTTTTTGCCGCGGGGCTCCGCAATTCCGTTTTCATGACGTTACATCCTATCACCGGGCAGGTTTGGGCGACTGAAATGGGCAGGGATTTGCTTGGGGACGACCTTCCTCCCGATGAAATAAATATTATTCAGGAGGGTAAAAATTACGGCTGGCCGACATGTTTTGGAAATAATATCCACGATACGGCTTTTGATAAAAATACTTATGTAAGGAACCCATGCATGGAGCCGTTTGAAATGCCGAGCCTGATCGATATTCCGGCACATTCGGCACCGTTAGGTTTGGGTTTTATTCCTGAAAGCAAGGCATGGCCTCAAAAATATTGGCATAATCTTTTCGTCGCGTATCACGGCTCATGGAACAGGACACAGCCAACGGGATACAAAGTTGTGCGCTATGAGCTTGACTCATCGGGGGATTATGAGGGCAATTCTCCGAAGACCCACGATTTTATTACGGGCTGGTTGCAGGGCGAAGATAAAGATAGTGCAATCGGGCGCCCTGCAGGGATTTTGGTTTTGGATAACGGCTTAATGTATATTTCCGACGACAAGGCGGGTGTTATCTATTTGGTAAAATACACCGGAGGACAGTAAATTCTGTCCGCTTGCGGATTTTTATCTTCGTGCTAATTTTATTCAAGAAGTTGAGGACTTTTAATGAGGCGGGTAATTCTTGAGTCTCCGTTCAAAGGCGAAAATTGGGAATCAACCGAGGAAAATGTAAGGTTCGCAAGATTGTGCGGGCATGATTGTTTTTTGAGAGGCGAGGCGTTTTTCGCGAGTCACCTTTTATATACCCAGGAACATGTGCTCGACGATAAGATTCCCGAAGAAAGAAAATTGGGAATTGAGGGCGGATTTGTTTGGAAAGAAGTTTCCGATGCGACCATTGTCTACGTTAACTGTGGAATATCAAAAGGAATGAATCTCGGCATTAAGGCGGCGCTCAAAATGGGACACCTTGTTGAATACCGCTGTCTGGTGGATTATCCGAAAATAATTTCGACTCCGGTCATTATTACGATTACCGGAGCATCGGGCGTCGGGAAATCGACGATAATCAAAAAATTCATTGAAAAAAATCCAAAAGCGGAGCTAATTACGAGCTACACGACTCGTGGACCGCGTGATCCGGATTTACCTGGAGAATATTTGTGTAATCATACTTTTGAGAAAATGAAAGAAATGGAAAGCGAATTCTTTAAGCTTTTCTCTGTCCACGGCAATTTTTACGGAACACTCCGGAAATCTGTTACTGAAGCTATGGTGTATTGCGACCCGCGCGTTCTTATTCTTGTCCCGGAAGCGGTGAAAGTAATAATGGAATATTATTCCAAATGGCCGATCCTTCTTGATTTGATCAAGTCATTTTATGTGCTCTCGCCCGGTAAGGATGAGATAAGGCGGCGGCTCGCCGGACGAGGAGAAATCGAGATCCAAAAACGGATCGATGATTGCCAAAAATGGGATGAAGAAGCTCTTACCTCGAATATCCCCTATATTTTCCTCAAAAACGAGGAACAAGGTATTGGTATTGACAAAGCGGTAGAGCAAATGATGGTGTTTTTATAAACCTCCCCGTACCCTCCTTCGTAAGGAGGGGATTTTTATGGTGTTGACTTCGCTTCATATCCGCGCTAGACTGTCTATCAAGTGTCTTTTTGATGCTTATGTTTTCGTAGGCGCAAGGCCAGGTCAAGTCTTCCTACAAAGCAGTATTATTAGGTTAGTTCAAAGCGATGGCAAAAAAGCTTTATGTAGGAAGTCTTTCCTATAGCACGACCGATTCCAGTATTGATTCATTCAATGGCAAGGAGCTTGATGGCAGAAAGATCACCGTGAACGAAGCGCGCCCCATGGGCGAACGTCCTCCTCGCAGAGAGGGCGGCGGCGGCTACGGCGGCGGTTATGGCGGCGGCGGACGCAGATTTTAATCTCGTTTGAATTCGCAAAGAAATACCCCGGCAGTTGCCGGGGTGTTTTTGATTTATTCACCTTCTTAATAATCGCGAAGGACCGAAACAAACTGATATTTTTTGACGCCATATGCGTATCCGCGCAACAAGTCTTTCATTCCGCGATACTCATCGCTGTAGCCAAGATTAAATGAAATGCGGTTTGAGAGCCAATAGTAATGAAATCCTTGCACAGCGACAAATTCTTTGAAATATTTTGGTTCAAACTGCACAAGTTTCTTTGAATTACGAAACTCCATCTGTGGATAATTTTCAACGCACCGCAAAAACTCACAGATTTCTGTGATTTTGCAAAAATCAAGTTTTTTCTTTAA
>Ga0075957_120_pt1 | contig 17130 bp, 20 predicted proteins | sample RifGroA2_FD_68051 | JGI IMG/M metagenome (GOLD analysis project Ga0075957, IMG submission 68051) | Parcubacteria bacterium GW2011_GWA2_44_13
GCACGGCGGTTAATTAAGCTATTAATTGGGTTTCGACTTTTTTTAGCTTAATACCGCCGTGCTTTTTAGTTATCCACCACACTAATAGTTAAAGAACCACTATAAATTGACAATAATTTTTTAAGCTATAGACTGAATGTAGGAAAAAATAAGGAGTTGAAATGCAATCACCTTGGGGTAAAGATATACCGCTTTACAAAGACTATCCGGTAGCACTTTATCTTGATGAATCAGAGGAAAGTAAAGAAGCGGTGCGGTTGTTGGAAGAAGCCAAAATTGTGCCTGTGATTTGCGATGGCGATACTGAACTCCTCCGACGACCTCTTTTAGAATGGGGCATAGGAGTCCATCAAAGATTAGAAAGCATTAAAAATTGGCTCAATTCAGAAATACCTGACTAAAACGGGTATTTTTATTTTTGTTTAAGATAAATTAAGGTATCGTATCCTTGTAAAACCCTGTCTTTTTCATCAACGCCGATGTTTTTTAAAAAACCAAATAATTCGTCTTGAACTCTGTTTGCATCATCATCTTCTGTAATTTTCTCTACTTCAATAAATGAGCCAAGCCCTTTTACTTCATCCAAACAAATTTCAAAATCATTAAATTTAGCCTTTCTCCTTATTTTCTGAATTTCAACTATTGGTTTATATTCCATTAAAATTAAGGCTTTTTCAAATTCCTCCGAACTTGAAATTTCTGTTTCATATTCAATTGCGTCTAACTCGTTGCTTTGCGGCTGCTTGACTGTAAACAAAAATTTTCCATTTGATTCCCTTATTCTCAAAATATTCTTCCCTCGCTGAAATTTATCATATTCTCCATAGTTAGCATTCACAAAAGTTTTATCGTTCTACGTAACTGGGCCAGACAAAATACAGCCAAGTGCAATTAGCTTCTTTGTTATTTCTTCTAAATTCCCAATTTTTGCTTTGACCTCTATTTCTTTTCTCATACAAAAACTATATCAGGTTCGAACCCAAAAAACCATTACAGATTTTGATGGCTTAACGAAATCTTATAAAAATTTCAGTTTGGGTGCCTAGAGGGATTCGAACCCTCGACAACGCTGCCACAGAGCGTCGTGTTGCCGCTACACCATAGGCACCATGTCTTCCTACAGTTAAATATTATCCAGTCTCTCGGCCCATCGTCCAATTTGTTCGTTTGTTTGGCCAAGATCTCTCCGCCAACTATTATCTACTCCTTTTTGCTGAAATTGGCGCGAAAGCAAATTGAGGTCGTCAACCATGCGATCGTGCGTTTTTCTTCGTATTTGGTTTCTTTCCTCAATCTCTTTAGCAGACAATCCTCCTTCACGGGCCTCTTTTTCTCTCTGAATCACGAGTTTGTACCGTTGAATACTTTTCTTCGCCGCTTCAAAATATTTCAGCAATTCTTTGTCACGACTTGCATCTAATTCGATCTGTCTAAATATCTTATGCGCCGAATTTTCCTGGTCTTCTCGGCCAAGTCCCATGTCATTGTCTCTGTTCCAAGAATCGCGTAAAAATGGTTCCGGCTGATACTCCATTCGCATAAATGGAATTTAACATAAAAACACAGGAAAGTCCACCAGGCGTTATCTCTTTATTATATATTTTCCCGCCTCCTCCCCGAGATCAATGAATTCGTCGCAAGCCTCTTTGAGTTTGCCGGAAGATGAGCGGCCGAAGGCGATGACTTCAACGCGCCGGCCCTGATTTTTTAAATATTCAACGAGCGGAATAAAGTCTCCGTCACCAGAGCCGATGACTATTGTATCGACAATTTCCGCGGTGCGGACGGCATCTATTGCCATGCCGACATCCCAGTCGGCTTTTTTTGCTCCGCCGAAAAATTCTTGGAGCTCTTTTTCGCGCGTTTCAATCCCCAATTTTGTTAGCGCCTCAAAAAATGGTTTTTCCTCCCCTGTCTTTGTGCTGATGACATATCCGAAGGCGCGGATGAGCTGCCGCCCGCCGACCGCGGTGGCCAGCAAATTTTTGAAGTTAACTCGTCCGCCAAAAAGACTCCTCGCCGAGTGGTAAAGGTTTTGCGCGTCTATGAAAACCGCAACCCGCTGATTTTTATGTTTGATATCCATAATAGTTTTTAGTTAATAGTTGATAGTTTATAGGAAGGCCAAGAAATAAATTTCTACGGACTATAAACTATGGGCTATAAACTATTTCCTGAGTCCTAACTTTTTAATCAGCTTCTCGTACCCGGCCTTGTTGGTCTTTGAAACGTAGGTCAGAAGCTTCTTTCTTTTTGAGACCATTTTCAAAAGCCCGCGCCTTGAGTGGTTGTCTTTTGCGTGTTTTTTTAAATGGTCGGTCAAAGAATCAATCTGCTTTGAAAGAAGCCCCACCTGCACTTCGGCGGAGCCGGTGTCTTTATCGTGTACCCTGGTTGACTCGATTATTTTCTTTTTATCCTTGGTTTTTAACATAATACTAATTACGAATTATTACTAATATACGAATAGTAGAATTGTATCATGAATGATAAAATAAGTACATGACCAGCCTTGAAGTGCTAAAAAAACAATTCCTTGAATATCTGGAGATAGAAAAGGGCAGGAGTGTTAAAACCGTTGAGAATTATGACAGATATTTAAGGCGTTTTTTTGACTTTTCCAAGATCGGCAGTGCGGACGGTATTAATGAAGACATGGTCCGTAAGTATAGATTATATCTCAATCGCGCGAATCTGGATAAATCGACTCAGAACTACTACATAATAGCCCTGCGGATGTTTTTGAAATATCTTTCAAGGCACAATGTTCCTGCGCTGGATGCCGAAAAGATCGAACTCGCGAAGCTTGCGCAAAGACAGCTCGACCTTCTGGATATTTCCGATCTTGAAAGATTACTTGCGTCTCCCAAGGGCGCCAACGAAAAAGCGCTCCGCGACAAAGCGATACTTGAGATGTTTTTCTCGACCGGTCTTCGTATTTCGGAGCTTTGCGGGCTAGGCACTGAAGATATAAATATAAAGCGCGGGGAATTTTCAGTGCGCGGAAAAGGGGGGAAGGTTCGGGTGGTTTTTCTATCCGACCGCGCGAAAACAGCTATAAATAATTATCTGGAAAAAAGAAAAGAAATTGAAGAGGATAAGCTGTTTGCCGTTACCCCCCGCTCGGTTGAGCGCATGGTAAAAAAATATGCGATCGCCGCCGGCATTATGAAAAAAGTCACTCCGCATGTTTTGAGGCACGCGTTTGCCACGGACCTTTTACAAAACGGCGCGGACCTACGCTCCGTGCAGGCATTGCTCGGACACGCGAATATTTCAACGACGCAGATTTACACTCACTTTACCGACAGACAGCTGGGCGAAGTACATAAAGCGTTCCATGGGAAGAGGAGGAGATAATTAACCTCGCCTCTCGTTAGACCCCTAACCCTACCCTTCCCCCTTCGTAAGGGGGAAGGGAATTTTTGTTTTTATTATTACTATTGCCTCGTCAATATTATCTAAAATTTGTGAATTTGAAATTCTAATAATATTTATATCCAAAGAGTGCATGAACAGATCTCTTTCCCTGTCGTATTCTATATTTTCTTTGGTGTTATGGTTTGGCCCGTCAATTTCAATGACTAATTTTAATTCAGGACAATAAAAATCAGCTACATATCTCCCGATGCTGAATTGTCTCCTGAATCTATAGCCGTCCATCTGCTTATTTTTCAATTTTGTCCACAGCAATAGTTCCGGCCTAGTCATGTTATTCCTTAAGATCCTCCTCTTTATTGTCTGCGATTTTTTATTAAAAATTTCAGTCATCAGGAGTGATTGTTGCATAAATAGCATAAAAAATTAACCCCCTTGCCCCTTACAAAGGGGAAAGGGAGATAAAATAGCTCTGCTATTTTATGGGTTAGGGGTTTAAGGCGCGCTACGCGGGGTGAGGTTCATAAAATAAAAGAACCCCTAGCGTTGCTGGGGGTTCTTCTCGGCAAGAGGGCCGATGAGGATTAGGGGCAGGGTGTGGAGCGGACTTTTAAAGAGCGGGAAGTCCAAGATTACCATATTTGTTTTCGTTAACGGCGCGCTGGAACTGGACGAAATTTTTCTGATCGGCTTCGCTTTTGGCCGCGGCTTTGGCCATTTCAGCAAGAAAAGGAAACCTTTCCTCGTCCGTAAGCTGGCGCGGAATGCGCTTGATTTGTCCGTTAATTACAACATGGTCATAGCGGGTTCCGGCTTTCCGATCGATTCTGCTATCGAGCAGGTCATGCAACAGAGCGAAGCAGAATCCATCAATTGCATCTTCGGTCGGACTATCACACACAACCGCCTTGCCGCCACGCACCGCCATTCCCGGAACAAAGCTATATCGCGCAGGCCTTGCTTTGGCTTCTTCTCCGTCGGTTTCCACCAAGTTTCCGAACCGTCCCCGGCAGGCTGCCTTGTCAAATCTCAACGTATTCATTCTTTTCTCCTTTCAAGAAACAGTTAATTTGTTGCGGGCGGAATAATCTTAACTTCGCCCAAGTTGACTTCCAAAACGTTTTTTTCAAAACCGCTGAATCTGACGCCGAAATCTTTGCAGGAACCGCCGCGAACCACATTCCCTTCCGTATTCGGAGGAATGCGGACTCCGAGGCGCCCATCAATTATCCATCCTTCTGAAACCACATGCTTTTCTTTTGTTTCCATTTCCGCACCCTTCCTTTCCGGTTAAAGTTGATCTCTACTTTCCTTTCTAATCCTCTTATTTGTTTTGTCAATGTTTTTCTTCATTATTGCTCCCGATAGGGCCGCGGATGCCTGTCAGAGGCGGACAAGCCGATTTTGTGAGTGCTATGTCTTAATTATAAAAAGACGTAATTTGCACTTCGGCTTGCCTGCCTTTGGCAGGATTCGAAGCCCAACAAGAAGCAATAACATGTAAATCCTGTTTCTATTATACTCCTTTTTAATGCACTTGTCAAGTTCGAAAAACCGTGATAAAATCAGGAGATTACAAGTAAACAGGCCCTTGTGGTGAAACGGATATCACGCATGGCTTCGAACCATGTATTCCCCGTTCGAATCGGGGCAAGGGACTGGGATATTACAACAAACGCAAAGCCGGAAAAAATTCAGGAACTTTTTCCGAAAAGTTTTTACGAAAATAAATTCGGCACGGTAAGCGTGGTTACGGAATCTGACGATCCGCGCCTCCGCACCATTGAAATTACCCCATTTCGCCTTGAAGGAAAATATTCGGATAAGCGCCACCCCGATGAAATAAAATTTGCGGACAAATTGGAAGATGATTTGGCACGCAGGGATTTTACCGTTAATTCTTTAGCACTCCACGATTCCGAAATAATAGATTTATTCGGCGGACAAGACGACTTAAAAAATACATTAATCAGAGCTGTGGGCAACCCAGCGGAACGTTTTGATGAAGACGCGCTGCGGATAATGCGCGCGATACGCCTTTCTTCGGAACTGGATTTTGAGATCGAAGAAAAAACTTTCAGCGCTTTAAAAGAAAAAGCCCATCTTTTGAAATTGATTGCCATGGAGCGCATCCGCGAGGAATTTTCAAAAACATTGATGTCCGACACACCGTCCAAAGCGATTGAAAAAATGCGTGAGCTCGGAATTCTTAAAATTTTCCTGCCGGAATTGGAGGAGGGCTGGGAGGTGGGCCAAAACAAGCACCATATCTATACAGTCTGGGAGCATAATATTAAAGCGCTTGATTGCGCCGCGAAAGAAAGGTGGCCGTTGGTCGTCCGCATGTCAGCGCTTTTTCATGATATCGGCAAACCGCGCGCAAAACATGGCGACGGGCCGGATTCTACTTTTTACAATCATGAAGTTATTGGCGCAAAAATGTGCGATAAAATATTACCGCGGTTGAAATATGGGAAAGATTTTTCGGATAAAGTTTCAAAACTCGTGCGATTTCACCTTTTTTATTACAATGTTGATGAAGTGTCGGAATCATCCGTGCGGAGATTGATAAAAAAAGTCGGTCCCGAAGATATGGAAGATCTTATCCGCGTGCGTATTTGCGACCGCATCGGCTCGGGTGTTCCAAAAGCCGAGCCGTACAAACTGCGCCATTTCAGGTTTTTGGTGGAGAAGCTTCAGCGCGACCCCGTTTCTCCGAAAATGATGAAAATAAACGGAGACAAAATTAAAGAAATAACCGGCCTGCCGCAGAGTATTAAGGTCGGACTTATTGTGAACGCCTTAATGGAAGAAGTCTTGGACAATCCGGAAAAAAATACGGAGGAATATCTGGAAAAACGCGTTTTGGAACTAAACAATATGTTAGAAACCGAGCTTCAAACGCTCGCCGAATCAGGCAAATCGAAAAAGATCGGGCTTGAAGAGGAAGAGATTTCCAAAATCAAAAAAAAGCATTATGTTAAATAAGCGTTTTGCGCGCGAACCGTATTTGTGCTAGCTTTATTTCATGCGTGAAGAATATGTAAAAGGAAAGCCGTTTGAGGTAGAAGGTGTGGAGGTTTTTAATTTGGGCGATGAGTATGTTTTTGAATTGAAGAGCAAAAGCGGCAAAAAGAAAGAATATCATCTGACCAAGCCACACATGGATGAATTGAATGAATATATTGAAGCAAAGAAAAAGGAAATAGAAATAGAATAGATAGAAAATTCCGGAGAGTAGTATAGTGGCAGTACACACGTTTCGGGTGCGTGAGGCCCGAGTCCGATTCTCGGCTCTCCGAATGTAATGTTTCTAATATCTTATATATTTTTATGAGCGAATTTGCGCTGGAAGTAAAAAATCTGGTGAAAAAATATCCCGTTCACGGCGGAGACGAAAAAGTCGCCGTTGATAATATTTCTTTTTCCGTGAAGAAAGGAGAATTTTTCGGATTTCTCGGGGCGAACGGCGCCGGCAAAACCTCCACAATAAACTGTATTACCGGAATCGGCAAAATCAGTGGCGGGGAAATAAAAGTTTTCGGATACGATGCAGTGAAAGATTATCGCGAGGCAAGAAAAAAAATAGGTATTTCCCCGCAGGAATTCAATATTGATATTTTTGCCAAGCCAAAAGAAATACTTTATTTCGTGGGAGGTTTTTTTGGCCTTCCCAAAAAGGAACGCCAAGCTCGCATTGATCATGTTTTTCACGAATTCGGTCTGGAAAAATATGCCGATACGCCTTTCCGGGCGCTCTCCGGCGGATACAAAAGAAGAGTGATGCTCGCACGCGCGATTGTGCATGATCCGGAACTGATAATTTTGGACGAGCCGACTTCGGGAGTAGATGTTGAACTTCGGTATGAGCTTTGGAGAATACTCACGGAACTCAATAAAAGCGGCAAGACGATATTTTTAACAACCCATTATCTGGAAGAAGCAGAGCGGCTTTGTGAAAGGATAGGAATCATTTTTAACGGAAAAATAGTCGCACTGGAAAACAAAGCGGAGCTCATCAAAGACGGGAAAACAGTCGAAGACCATTATTTGCATTATGCGGGTCTCCAAAAAAACGGCGTATGAACACCATAGGTCTATATGCGCTTATCGAGTATGAAGTTTCCAAACTTTGGCGGGTATGGATCCAGATATTGGTAACTCCGTGGATTTCCGCGCTCCTATATATTTTGATTTTTGGACAGATTATTCGGCGCTTTGTAAAGAATATTGAAGAATTGTTGGCGGCGCCGCTTTCTTATATGGAGATGGTCGCTGGATTTGTAACCGGCGGGATTATAAGAGGACTTGTTGTTGCTGCGGGGGTTTATGCGGTTGCTTTTTTGTTTACGGCTACGTCCGTTGCTCATATTTTTTTATTTATTTTTTATTCGGTTTCTGTTGCCTTGATATTTTCCTTGCTCGGACTTTTGATCGGCCTATGGTCGGAAAATTTTGAACAACTTGCGATACCACAGACGTTTGTGATCATGCCTTTAACTTTTCTCGGCGGGCTTTTTAACTCGATCCATATGCTCCCGGAAAAATTTCAGTGGTTCGTAAAAATAAACCCCTTCTTTTATTTCGTTGATGGCCTGCGTTATTCGATGATCGGGATCTCCGAATCAAACAGAACACTGGGATTTGTTTTGATATTTGCTTTGGTTTTTGGCCTCGGATTTTTGGTTTGGTACTTATTTAAAAAGGGATACAAAATTCGGACATAGTCAACTTGAAGCGCCGGCCTCACAAAGAGTACCCTAAAGGTAGATTAAAAAAAACCGCGGAAATACCGATGAAGTTATGGTACTTTTTTATTCAGATAATCGGGAAGATCAGTTTAATACTGGCAGTAAAAATTTTCTTTAAGCTGGAAATCGCAGGCCGCGAGCGGGCAAAGTTGCTTAAGGGTCCCTTGGTAATAGTGTCCAATCATAAAAGCTTTATTGACCATTTTCTTATCGCTGTGGCTTTGCCGTTTAACTTCCGATTGTTTCCGATACGTCCGCGAGCGGATGCCGCGCAAATGGGGCGTCCGATCCTTGGGTTGGGAATAAGAATATTGGGCGGATTCCTCGCAAAAACAAAAGGAAAGAATTTGGACGATCTTTTCGATATTCCGGATAAGATCTTAAAAAGCAAAGGCGTTGTCCTTTTGTATCCGGAGGCAAGCATACTTAGAGATTCCAAGATACACGAGGCAAAAAGCGTGGGAGCAGAGATCGCCTTAAGGGGGGGTGCAAATATTTTGCCGTTGGCGATAAGTGGAATGGATTATTTTTATGAAAAAGATGCTCCGAAACTGATCTTTAACAGGAGAAAAATAAAAATAAGTTTTGGCGATGTTTTTCCGGCGAATTGCTGCAAAAACAGAAAAATATTGACGAAAAAAATTGAAAGCGAGATCAGGGCGCTCTATGAACCCGGATATAAATAGAACTCACAAGATCCGTCTTAGCAAGATGGATTTTTCCTTTTATTTGGGTAGTCTGAAATTAGATTGACATAGTGTCCTTATGCCACATCCGGATTACGGCCGCGTAGGTTTTGTATTGGGCAGCGGAGGGCTGGCGGAGTGCCTTCCTCAAAGCGTCCAAGTTAGCCGGTTTCTCAAGGCCGGGATTATGCCGGATTATATTCTTGGTGAATCTGGCGGAAGCTTTGTTTCGCTTGATTTGGAAAAAGCGTTTGCTATTTTAAAGAATTACTTTTATTCGCCGTGGACCATTTATGATCTTAATCCGGAAATTGAAGCCGTGATTGACAAAGTATTGCGCGGAATTCCAAAGTCTCCTTTCCATCAACACGCATCCTGGCGCGAATTGTGGCGTGATTTTGAAACGCAGTATCATAATATAAAACAGATTTTAAGCCTTGTATTTAGAATTATGCACAGCATTCCGGCTTTGCCCGGCGATATTAAACCATCTCCCCAAGATTTTTCTCCGCTTTGGCAAGAACTCACAAAAGAATTACGGGACTCCGGGTTAGCCAGAGCAAAAAATATTTTTGATCCGGCGCCTCTGGCAAAAACCCTAAGTAAGATATTGGATTTTAAAAAAAATATGGAACAAGATGCCTCGCTTCATATTTTAGTTTGTTCCGGGGTTGAAGAACATATTTTTTCGACCGGTAAAGTATTGCCCGCGGAATATCTGTCCAGAATGAGAGTTCCTCTGCATGAAATTACTTCTGAAGAGCAGCTGTTGGCTGCGGTGATGGCTTCCAGCGCTGTTAGGCCATATTTTCCTCCGGTAAATATTAACGGTACGTATTATTGGGATGTTGGCGGCGCAAATCCTTTTCCTGTGCAGTATGCAATAGATGCCGGGTGCGACACCATATTTGCTTTCATTAAGAATTATTGGAATTTTGAATCGAATTTAGATGCAAATATTGCGGAATCATTCATTGAAGAAGGAGATAAAAAAACAAGAAAAATTTTTATAGATACTCACGAAAAGATTTTTTCGAGACAATCTGAAAATATCCGTAACTATATAATTCTGCCGCAAACCCTACATCCCGACCTTGAGTTGTTGTGGGTTTCTCCAGAAGCAATTGAATATACTTTAAAAGTTGAAACTGAGGCAACTGATAAATTGCTGAAAGACAACCTGAATATTGACGTCAAAGATTAGGAACGTTTTTACAAAAAGAGGCAAGTTGCCTCTTTTTTTGTTTGGGTTATGTTGAAAGCAGATTTGAGAATTTTATGGATTTTGAGCTTAGCGAAGAGCAAAAAGAATTTAAGGCGCTGGCCAGGAGCGTTATAGAAAAAGAGCTCAAGCCCCTCGTTCTTAAATTGGACGAAAAAGACCTTTATAGGGCCGATATCATGAAAGAGATCTTGATTAAAGATATTGATCTTTTGATGCTTAAATTGGCCGAAGAGAATGTTTATTCGACAAAATTCATCGCGGCTTTGGAAGAAAAGTTAAAGCTTTTGACGCGCGCATTGCCGGAGGAAAGCTCCTATCCCATGGAATTTGTTAAGAAAATGGGGGAACTGGGATTTATGGGCATTCTTATTCCCGAAAAATACGATGGACTTGGAAAAGGGATTTTTGACTGCGTGTTGATTGCTGAAGAGGTTGCCAAGGTTTGCCTGAGCGCCACAACCGCCTTGAGCGTAATTTCTTTAGGGACTTTGCCGATTTTACTCTCCGGCACCGAGGAGCAGAAAAAAAAATATCTTACCAAGATCGCCTCCGGCGATTCGCTGGCTGCGTTCGCGATAACGGAAGCCGACGCAGGGTCGGATGTTATGGCAATGAAAACGCGCGCCGTGCGCGACGGAAATTTTTATGTTTTGAACGGAGAGAAGCAATTTATTACCAGCGCGGGGCTATCGGATATTTATTCTGTTTTTGCCGTGACAAATCCTGCCGCGGAGCCACGCAGCGTTGCGGCCGCGCACCGGCTCTCAGGGTTCATTTTGGAAAAAGGAACTCCCGGGCTGGCGTTCGGCAAAAAAGAAAAGAAGCTTGGTATCCGCGCATCGGAGACCAGAAGCCTTATTCTTACTGATTGCAGGGTGCCTGCGGAAAATCTGATAGGGGGCAAAGAAGGGCTGGGCCTCGCAACAATTTCAGGCACGCTCACCCGTTCAAGGATCATGGTCGGCGCTTTCGGTGCCGGGCACGCCAGTGGCACCTTCGAAGAAGCTCTTATTTATGCAAATAACAGGAAACAATTTAATAAAAGCATCTCCGAATTCCAAGCCATACAGCACAAGCTCGCGGACATGTCGGTGCTGGTCGAAACCGCGCAGCTTTTGACCTATAAAGCGGCTTGGTCGGCAGATCACGGAGCGCCCAAAAACCTTTTGGCTAAACTTAGCGCGCAGGCGAAATATTATGCTTCCAATGCCGCATGTAAAGTCGCGGATGACGCGGTCCAAATTTTTGGAGGGATGGGTTTTATGGAGGAATCGGGCATTCCGAAGCGTTGGCGGGATGCCAGAATTCTGCGGATATATGAGGGAACCGATGAGATCCAAAAAAACGAAATTGCCAGAATTTTAACAAAAGAAGTAAGCAAGAAATGAAGCTTGCAAGCGCGGAAAAATATATCAGGGAGCTTTTTGAAAAACATATTCCCTGCCATGTGCGCGAGAAAATGGAATTGATATCAGTCAACAAAAAAGACCGTTCGCTGGATGTAAAAATACACGCGGACAAAAGCCGCGGGGTTCTTTACCAAAATAATAATCAGCTGCAGGGAGGATATGCCGCGGTGTTTGCCGATGCCAATATGTGGCTCGCCCTGATGCTGGATAGATCATTGCGTAAAAAAATAATCCGCACGGCGAAGATTGATATTTATTGGTTCAAGTATGTCAGTGCCGACGAGGATCTGACGGCGAATGCACGATTCATCCGTTCTGAAACAAAAGACGACAAGACAAAATTTTATAGTTCTGCAAAAATAAAAAATCAAAAAGGAGAAACCGTTGCAGTAATTAAGGCGACAAACCAGCTCATTGAAGAATAATTTTTTAATCACATTTATTAAAAAGGCGTCAACTTTGACGCCTTTTTTCTCTATGCTATACCGAAGGAAGATTGAAATAAGGAATATGAAAGAAGTATATGTTGCGTTTGCATCACACTTGCCTTTCGGGGCGGTTGACCAGGTCGGACCGCATAATTTTAAAAATTACTTGAGAAAAAAAGCGATAGCGTCGGGAAAGTGCGGAAAAGACGAGATTGCGAAAGTCGTTGAAGAAATGTATGCGGCGGCGATGAAATTCTTGTCCGAAGTGAAGGAATTCGAGACGCGGACGGGACTTACCATTAAAACCGAGTATCCGCCAAACGAAGGTTCTTTTATGAATACCCCAGCCGCCGACCTGACGCTTGTCATGCTCGAACATCTTTTCGCGCAATACAAAGGGAAATATAATTTGCGCGAGTTGATAGATGTTTTCTATTTGGGCTCGGTCATTTCCCACAAGACTGACGAGAACGCTGTGCACGCATTTGCTAAGGTGATCGCGCTCCGCGCCGGGATGAACCGCGCGCACGCTTTCACAGAAGATATGGCTTGTTCGTCCGGCTTGAAAGGCATCGGTCTTGCGTATGACGCAATTGCGCATCACGGCGCTGATTTTGCAATCGGTGGAGGAGTTGAAAAAATGAGCGGAGTTCCGGACCGGCTTGTGCGGTTCGGACTCACTAATCCGTTCGACGGCCATCTTATGGCCGGGCTTGCCGATAAGACGGCAACAATGTTCGGATTAACCCGCGAGGAGCTGGATGATTTTGCGTTCGAGTCGCGGCAACGCGCGCTTTTGTGGCAGGGCAAGCACAGATTCATCGCATCGGTACGTGTCAGCGATTCGCTGACCGTTGATCGCGACGAAGAAGTTGATGCACATCAGATGCCCCGGAAACTTTTTTCAAAATTGCCGACTTATCCTGTGTCCGAAGCGGCTGACGCCGAGAAATGTAAAATGGTAACCGCAGGAAATTCCGCGGCGTACGCCGACGGCGGAGGATTGGTTGTTTTGGCGTCGCGTGACGGACTCAAGAAATTAGGTGTCTCTCCTCTGGGAAAAGTTCTGGCATACGCCGAAGCCACAGGTTCTGATCCGAAAAGTTTTATTTTAAAACCGAAAGAAGCGATAGGCAAAGCGCTGATGATGGCAGGATTAAAGTGGAAAGACGTCGGACATTTCGAAGTGAATGAGGCGTTTGCCGCAGGAAACGTTCTGCTTATGAAATTTCATCCCGAAATTACTCGGGACAAAATGAATAGACATGGCGGTGCTGTTGCCCACGGGCATGCGATAGGCGGAACGGGAGGCTCGCTCGTCGTAAAATCTGTCGATATTTCTTTAACAGATTCGGTTAAATATTATGTCGTATCGCTTTGCCACGCGGTTGATTCGGCTTCAGCAATGCTTCTTGAAAATCCGAATGTTTAATATTAACCTCACCCAACCCTCTCCTTCGTAAGGAGAGGGTTTATATTTTATCTTATATCTGTTATACCAAAAATAGACTTGTCCGCCTACGGCGGGATTGAAAGAAATAAAATGAGCAAAAAAGATGTTTTGGTTGTCGGCGCAATGCGCTCGCCTATCGGGAACGGAAGGAAAGATTCTTCATTGTTGGGCATGACTCCGCAGGATTTGGCTTGCCAGGTTTTGGGTGCACAGTTCTTGAAGGTTTCGTTCCCGCGTTCGGCAATAGAAAGCTTTAAGTTGGGTGCGGTTGTTTCATTGAAATCAAGCGCAGTAAAGCAAGGATTGGCAAGAGAAATCGCGCTTCGCGCGGGAATGTTCAACTCTTCCTCCAGTATTGCCGAAAAAGTTTGTTCTTCCGGTTTGCTGGCTATTGCTGAAGCCGCTGATTCAATAAGATATCATGAATGCGATTTAGCGATCGGGGCCGGTGTTGACTTGATGAGCGGCGTTCCATACGAAGTAAATGTCGGAGCGCTAACAGATCCGATAACCGGGAAAAGCATGAGCGAACTCTCCGACGGAAAAGCACGAGAACTCGGATTTACGCGCGAAGATTACGACGGATATGCGCTTCTGTCTTATGCGCGGGCAAAAAAACACTTATATGATTATGAGCGCTGCGGATATCTTGCGCCGGTTATTTTAAATCCCGTTAGCGGCAGCGAACATGCGCGAATAATTAATTTTGACCAAAATGTGATGATTCATGATCAGAAACTGGAAAAGCTGAAAAATATACTGATTAGCGGCTGTGAAATTACAACTGTGCGCAATGCGTCAAAATATGGTGACGGATATGGAAATCTTGTTTTGGCTTCTCCGCGCGTGGCGAGAAGATGGCGCTTAAGGCCGCTCGCAAAAATTTTGAGTTACGCGGAGCATACAGAGAAAGAGTCGAAAGATTTTATTTGTGCCCCGACTGGCGCCGTTTTGAAAGCCGTTGAGGCTGCAAAAATTCCGTTTTGCAGCATTGAATCGTTTTGGATAAACGAAGCATTTCCCGGCTCACCTCTTTATTTTATCGACAAAATTCCTGAAGCAACTTGGGAAAATGTGAATCCGTGGGGCGGGGCGATAGCCTTCGGGCATCCTCTTGGTGCGACAGGCGCGATACTTTGCGTGAATGCAATCTGCCAGGCAAGAAAAGATGACAATAAATATATTGTGGTCTCGCTGTGCAACGCCATCGGCGAAGCCACCGCGATGGTGTTTGAAATAATGTAACCTCACCTAACCCTCTCATTCACAAGGAGAGGGATTTTTGTATATTAAAATCCCCCTTAAAGTAAGGGGGAATTGAGCTACTCGATGGGTTATTCTTTTTCTTTTGGTTCAAAAAATTCGATTATTTTTTTAAGCGCGGTGCTGGTCTTAAATGCCGCAACGATCGCCTCGAATTCATCTTCTCTTATGCCTTCGGCAATCTGCTTTCGGTTACCGTACCAGATGGCGTTCCGTGCCAGTTCAAATGATTCCGGTTCAAGCGGCCCCCAGCTTTCTCTGATCTTTCTGATCTCTTTTTTTTCTCTTCCGCTTTCGAGAAAATCTAAAACAATAGAACTTTTCAACGGGCTCCTGCCTCTTTTCTTTATATTTTTATTATTTACAACGAGTTCCATGAGCCGTTCTTCTGTTATCTTATCAACCGCTTCGTCAACCCACGGCGGTCCGACTTCATCGGCCAAAATAGGCGTAGTGTCTTTCATCCGCATGCTTTTTTTTGCGAATTTTTCTTCGTTATGTCGTTTTAACTTCGCGCCTCTTAAGATCATTTGGCGCGCTCTGCTTTCTCCTACACGTCTTGTAAGAGTCTGCGTTCCGCCCCCGCCTGGCAACATGCCTCTCTGCGCTTCAACAAGTCCGATTTCAGCGTCGTTTTCCGCGATTATGTAATCGCACGCCAGCGCGAATTCATAGGCTCCGCCGAAGGCCGAACCTTTGATCGCGGCAAAAACCGGACCTGGATAATTTATCACTTTAAGGATAGTCGACTGCCATATATTGATGGCTTGTATTGCCGCGTCTTCATCAAGAAGTGCCAGCAAAAATTCGTTGATGTCGGCGCCCCTTCCGCGGTTAATATCAAGGATCACTGATTCAGCGCCGAGATCTTTCGCTTTATCGAACGCCTCGCCAAGTTCTCTTACCAATTTCAACGAAAGAACTTTCCCTGTCCAACCGATGCGGGCATAAGACTTGTCGAGGGCGATAACGAAAGTCACCTTATCAGCGTATTCATAGAATCCTTCGCCGGATTTTACACCCTTTTTCCCTTCGGAAAGCATTTTTTGCAAAAGCGGAGAGGTTTTCCAGCGCTCAGGTTCCTGCGCTAGCAGCATCTCACAGCAGTTTTGCGCCACATCGATACCTACGTGATCGATAAATCTTGCGGGGCCCATCCTAAACTGCATTTTTGGATCCTCGTTTTTGTCAGCGTAGCCGATCAGTTCGTAGGGGCCCATTTTCAGCGCACCGCCAAGCCTCATCAATTCATCAACATTTTTCTTGAATTCTTCTTCGTTTTCTCCAAGAAGTTCGTGAGCTCTGTCTTTCGCGACGAGATCACGCGCGGCGCCCAAAAAGCGATCGACTATTTTTCCGGCAACGTGGTCCGAGAACCAGGTGCCTGTCGTGAATGCTTTATCGATCTGCCTGAAATCAGCACCTTCTTCCAACGCGTCAAGGAACGCTTCAATCTCTTTTACAAACAGCCTGTTTGCGATAAATCCAGGAATATCAGGCGCCCTTTTGTGGATCTTTCCTAGTCTCATGATGAGTTCTTTCGCCGCCTTGAAAGTTCCGACAGAAGTTTCAGGATGCGTTATGAATTCAACAGGTTTCATCAACGGAACGGGATTAAAAAAATGCACTCCCATGAATCTCTCCGGATGTATAAGGCACTCGGAAAGTTTTTTTATGGAAATTACCGAAGTATTGGTAAAAATCGGGGCCGGCATCGGAAGATAATGCTCGATCGTTTTGTAAAGTTCCTGTTTGAGATCAATATTTTCTTCGATTGCCTCGACCACCATTGTCGTCTGGAGAAGATACGCCTTGAATTGCTTGAAACCTGTGTTGCACCACTCGATCCTTTTGTAGACTTCGTCAACTTCTTCCCGCGTCCTATGAATGAATTTTCCTTGGCTGTCTTTTGTGACGAAGATCCCGTGTTTGATTTTGTCCTGCACATATTTCAAAAAACCCGGAGAGGCGCCAAACGCTTTATCCGCTACCACGACATTTTTTACGCCCGCTTCCGCCGCCACCTGCGCGATCCCGCTGCCCATCACTCCGCCGCCTACGATTATTAATCTTTCGAACATATTTTCTCCTTTTTTCACAGTGAATTTCTAATATCCTTATAGCTCTTTATTGTTACCAGGTCAATGAATTTGTGTTAACTTATTCATATGGCAAAATTTTTTTTGACATCGGAATCTGTTACAGAGGGGCACCCGGATAAGCTGGCCGATCAGATATCGGATGGGGTGTTGGATGCCATTTTGGCGCAGGACCCATACGCGCGGGTCGCCGTTGAATCGTTGCTTACGACCGGGCAGGTTATTGTGGCGGGCGAGGTTACGACCAAAGCATATATTGATGTTCAGGGCATCGCGCGGAGAGTTCTCCGCGAAGCAGGATACGTCAAAAGCGAATACGGCATAGACGCGGCGAGCGCTGGAATTTTAGTGGCTCTGCACGAACAATCTCCCGATATCGCGCAGGGTGTCGGGAGAAAAGTTGAAAAACCGGAACTTATCGGCGCGGGAGACCAGGGT
>Ga0075957_107_pt1 | contig 15790 bp, 16 predicted proteins | sample RifGroA2_FD_68051 | JGI IMG/M metagenome (GOLD analysis project Ga0075957, IMG submission 68051) | Parcubacteria bacterium GW2011_GWA2_44_13
TTGTCGGCTTCGATAAATTGCCGCAAATTGGCGCCGGATTCCAGGCGTTTTTTTCGCAGAAAGAAGCGGCGGAGGAGATAAGAAAATTCAAAGAAGCGTCCCGCTCCTCAACACCAGGCGTTGGCGGGCCTCAAACACCGGGTGTTTTTTCGCGTGATGTCGATGATGATGCGAAAGTGATACTCGGCATAGTTATTAAAAGCGATGTTCAAGGATCCGGAGAAGCAATACGCCACGAAATTGAAAAAATAAAAAGCGAGAAGATCGAAATAAAATATTTAAGAATAGAAGCGGGGGATGTTTCGCTGGATGACATAAAGCTGGCATCTTCGGCAAAAAATACCATGATAGTTGCTTTTAAAGCCGGGATCAGCCGTGACGCTAAGGATCTTGCCGAGAGAATGGGCGTTCCGATAGTGTCATTTCAGATAATTTATGAGATAGCAAAATTCGTGAAAGAAAAAATGCTCGAAATTTTGCCGGCGGAGACGCAAAAGACTATATTGGGAAAGGCGAAGATAGCGAAGATCTTTAAGGGCGAAAAGGATGGCCAGGTCGTCGGCGGAAAAGTTATCGAAGGTTTTATCAAAAAGAGCGCAAAATATAATATTTTGCGGAGAGAAAATAAAATAGGCACGGGAAAGATAGATAATCTCCAGAGCGGACGGACGAATGTCGGCGAAGTTGAAGCCCCGAATGAATTCGGCGCCATGTGTGATTCGTCGCTGGCTTTAGTTCCCGGAGATGTTATCGAGTCATATTTAGAGGAAGAGGTTGGCGGGAAGCTGTAATATGAGCCATAACGCGGAGCGACTGGCGTCTTTTTTGGAAAGGGAAGTTCCGGAATTTTTGATGCGCCACGCGGTTTTATCGGAAGAATCTTTTTTTTCCGTAAGCAGAGTGGTTCTGGACAATTCTCTTGATAAGGCACAGGTTTTTATTTTGATATTTCCCGATAAATCGGCGAACGAGGCGTTCAAAGAGATCAGGCGTTTTGAAAGAGATGCAAGAAAATATATTGCCTCGCGGCTCAAACGCCACAAGATGCCGCAGATAAAATTTGTCCTAGACACTACACAGACAAAACAAGTCCGCCTTGAAAAATTATTGGAAAACATAGAAAATGGTTAGAAGGTCGGCCGGGTAGCCAAGTGGCAAGGCATGGGTCTGCAAAACCCATATACAGGGGTTCGATTCCCCTCCCGGCCTCCAGGGCAAGTGGCGGAATTGGAATACGCGTACGGCTTAGAACCGTATCCCGAAAGGGTTGTGGGTTCGAGTCCCACCTTGCCCAAATGAAAATTATGCGGCCATGGTCCCGATTTACATTTAAAATATAATATGAAATCGTGGGTCCACGATTCGCCGCGAATCGGGATTTAGTGGCAGATTAAGTTCAATTATATGGAATATTATGTTTATATATTAAAGTCGGATTTAAACGGTTCTTATTATATTGGCAGCACACAAGACATAGAAAAAAGGCTAGATTTACATCGCAATGGCATGGTAACCTCAACTAAAAGATACCTACCTTGGCGCTTGGTGTACAAAGCGGAATATCCAAATTTAAGCGATGCCAGAAAAAGAGAATTACAAATTAAATCCTGGAAAAAGCGTGAAGCAATTGAAAATCTGATAAATAATGCGGCCTAATGCGGCCATGGTTTAGTGGTAGAATGGGTCCTTGCCAAGGACTCGACGCGAGTTCGATTCTCGCTGGCCGCACAATAGTGGACTTTTGGCGTTTCGGCGCATCAATCGCCGTTTCTATTTCACAAATCTTGGAGGTTCTAACATCGTCCAATTGCCCGTATAGGAAATTGGAATTTTTTATTGCTGAATGATAAAATCTTCTGAAAAGAAAACTGTTTTTTGATATTTTGGTTGAGGTTCTAACACAAAACTCACAACCTGCATTGACGACAATGGTGGATTTGTTATAATTATAACCGGAAAAAGTAAGGAGGTCGGTTCTATGGGCGAAGTCAAAGAACACGATGTTAGAGTGATGTGCTACGGATGTAGCGGGTGTTGGGCGAAGTACACCTGTTATACATGTAACGTAGCCATTGATACGGGTCAAACATTTCTTGATGACAAATGGGGAGAAAGAAAAAAGAACTTTTTGAAAGATCATCCGTGCGAAGAAGTAAAAGATGAGACGCGGTATCGTGTTGTGAGTTATGATGATTAGGAGCCAAATAGAGAATAAAGGCCGTATGGTTCGTCCAGCGGCTTTTTAATTTATTCAAAAAGATTTTTTTACTTTCTATCAGTGTCTAACAGCTCTCTGCGGCATTGAGAAAAGCTACCAAGATGCTACTATATTGAATACCGAATAGTCGGTTAATGTCTTAAGATAGGTTCTAACGTCGTCTATAAAAGTGCACAATATAAAAACTCTACTTTTCGGCAGAGTTTTGTTTTTCTTCGTCGTGCGGTAAAACTTTTGTGAGGAATGGTATCCACGGTGTAACATAAGCAAGCATAATTACTTCAGGAATAGTCATGTTTAACCGTTTAAATTCGCTTGCTTTGAGGCCAAATTTTCTTGAGAAACCTCCCCAAAAAACGACCGCATCGTATAGTCTTTCTCCGCCGCTCAAATAATTGTGATTGGAAAATCCGTACATCCATCCTCCGCCTTCTGCCGGGCATTTTATCGGAAAATATGATTGCTCATCCGCTACTTTCTTCAGCCTAAATATCCAAAATCTGGTAACCGGGTAAAGCCCCAGCAAAACAGTTATTGTGGCCACAATGACCGCCATCACAACAAATACAAAATCATTGAATGCGGAAAACCTCACAAAGAGCGCGTGCGTTTGCATGACAAAATCATATACTATCCCGTAAAGCCATAAGAAAAATTTATATGTTATCGCCAAAATCAGCAGGTTTTTTATAAACGTGCCAAACCAGTTTTTTATAAATACGGCAAATTTTAAGAGCAAAATGCCCCCAGAAAGTCTGGTGGCATCTTAGCATAATTTGAATTAATGTCTATTCATTGCTTTAGCAATGATCCCCGCCAATGGCGGGATGAAAGCTAAGCTTTCACCGCCTCTTTCAAGGCTTTCCCGGCCTTAAAGCGGGGGACTGTGGTCGCGGGAACCTGGACCATTTCTCCGGTTCTCGGGTTTCTCGCAGTGCGGGCCTTGCGCTGCTTCACAATGAAAGCGCCGAAACCGGCGATGGAAACTTCGTCTCCTTTTTTAAGACAGCTTGTAATGGTGTCGAAAATAAAATCGACTACTTCATCCGCGTGTTTTTTCGAAACGTCAACGCCTTTCTTGGCGTGCATTTCGTGCAGTTTCTCTCCTAACTCCGCTTTATTCATTGTTTTTAATAATTATTAGTAATGCTCAAATTTTATACTCTGTAACGATTTCCCGCAAATGCCTGATATCCACAGCTTTACCCGCCGTAGCTTTAGCGGAGGCTGGTTTGCTAATTCCATCACTCAACTCCAGCAAAATCGCGTTCACTTCTATAGGTCCGGTTTCAACCGGATTTTTCGGAGTCTTGATGTTTTTTACGAATCTTTCGATTGATGGTTCAATTTCAACGCCGATAATTGACTCATAAGGGCCGACCATTCCTATGTCGGAAATATATGCCGTACCCTTGGGTAAAATTTTCGCGTCCGCGGTCGGTACGTGAGTATGCGTTCCGAATACGGCGGAAACTTTTCCGTCCAAATACCTTCCCATGATAGTTTTTTCGGACGTTGCGTCCGCGTGCCAGTCTAAAATAATGAACGGTGTTTTTCCCTTGTACTCTTCCAAAATTTTGTCTATCGCGATAAAAGGGGAGGCATATTCCTGATGCATGAAAACCTGCCCGATGAGGTTGATGACAAGAAGCTTCGTCTCGGCAGCAGATTTTTCAAGACCCGCATATTCGCCTGCTGGCGAATTGCTAAGTCTCGTCCCGCCGTGGCGGGACTGCGAAAAGTCTTGAAAAACCTCTGCCTTCGACTCAGCTGTTTCGCTTTCGAGTGAAACCCTACCTTCGTTTCGGATTCCTGCCCGTCCGGCAGGCGAGTCGGATTTCTGGTTTCGGATTTGGTAAAGCACCGCTCCCCTGCCGGGAAGATCTTCGCGCATGTTAGCGGGGCGCGTAATCGCAATGGTTTCATCGTTCAAAATTTTCTCAACATCTTTTCCTTCAACAGAATGATTCCCTCCGGTAAAAATATTTACGCCCGCGTCGCGCAATTCCCGGATCTGCGCCGGGCCTATCCCTTTCCCATGCATTATATTTTCTACGTTCGCAATAACAACATCCGGAGAATATTTTTCACGCCAAAAAGATAGTGTATGTTTTACACCTTCTCTGCCAAGTTTCCCGACCACGTCCCCATAGATTAGAAGTTTCATGTTAGTTTTTCATCATAGCGTTTTATACTGCTATTTACAAGCACAAAACAATATGTTAGTTTCACATCAGATAATAACTTTTTAAGGAGCGTATAATGATAAAGTGCCCTTTTTGTGGCGTTGATAGTTTTCTTTCGCTCCCATTTTTTTATTTAGACTTTTTCTACCTCGCGTATTCAATCGCACGCATTTCCCGAATCACATTCACTTTGATCTCTCCGGGGTATTTTAATTCGTTCTCAATCCGGTCCGCGATGTCGCGGGCCATTTTTTTGGCTTCGAGATCGGACAAGTTTTCAGGAGTAACAAATACTCTTATTTCGCGTCCCGCCTGGATCGCATATGCTTTCTCAACTCCTTTGAATGATGTCGCGATGCCTTCGAGATCCTCCAGCCGCTTTACATAATTTTCAACCGAGTCCCTTCGCGCACCCGGACGTGATGCGGAAATCGCATCCGCGGTCTGGACGATAATGGATTCCAATGTTTCATAAGGATATTCCTCATGGTGCGACTGCATTGCCTGAATGATGCGGACATCCACATTGAATTTCTGCAAAATTCGGCGTCCAATCTCAACGTGCGTTCCCTGGATCTCGTGATCAACCGCTTTTCCTATGTCATGGAGCAAGGATCCCTTTTTGGCAATATTTACATCGGCTTTTAATTCGCTTGCCAGCATTCCCGCGACATGAGCCATTTCAATCGAGTGCTGAAGAACATTTTGGCCGTAGGATGTCCTGAATTTCAATCTCCCCAAAAGCATGATGAGTCTTGGATCTATGTCAAAAACGCCGATCTCGTAAATGGCTTTTTCTCCGGCGTCTTTGATAATTTTTTCAATTTCTGTCTTTGCCTTCTCAACCATTTCTTCTATCTTTGCAGGCTGTATCCTGCCATCCAAAATCAAATTTTCCAGCGCAACCCTTGCGATCTGCCTCCGTACAGGATCAAAGCTCGAAATTAATATCGCCCCCGGGGTATCGTCCACAATTATCTCTACTCCGGCCGCGCGCTCAAGCGCGCGGATATTTCTGCCTTCTTTCCCGATAATTTTCCCTTTCAAATCATCCGAAGGAATAGTAACCGAAGTAACCGTCACTTCAGACGCGGTAGATGACGCGATACGCTGGATGGTTGAGGCCAAAATATCACGGGCCTTTCTTTCTAACTCTTCCAGGCCGAACCTTTCCATCTTCTGGACTCTGGCCAAAATATCTGATTCGTATTTTTTCTCGACTTCCGTGATGAGTTTTTCTTTTGCCTCCTCAGTCGACAGTTTCGCGACCTTCTCAAGTTCAAGGCGCTTCTCCGCGTCAATCTTCTCAAAATTCTCCTTCATCGCCCTCAATTTCTCGACTTTTTCCTTTATCGCGTTGGTCTCCTTATCAAGCTCCTGCGAGCGCCTTTCCAGGGTTTCGTCTTTGTGCGTTATCCTTTCTTCCAGCCTTCTTAAGTCGCGTTCGCGCTCTTTTTGCTCGTCCTTTGCCCCCTCCAAAACCTTCTCGGCACGCGACTTGGCATCGTCCAAAACTTTCTGGGCGGATTCTTTGGCGTCCAATAAAATTCGCTTAGCCTTGAGTTCGAGCGAATCGTTTTGTTTGAGCGCGATGAATTGACGGAGAAAATAACCAACTGCCGTACCAACTAATAAAGCCGCCGCCGCCTTGATGAGCGTGAGAAAATCCATATATTTGTTTAAATTCGATTAAAATTGGTAACATATACATTAAATATAATAACAGTTTATCAGAATAGGTTTCGAGTGTCAATATGCTAAAATAATTTTATGGCTAAACGATACAAGCCGGTGGTGTTGCTGATTCTGGATGGGTTCGGGGTAAGCAAAACTCCAAATTCAACCTGGAAATACGCAAAAATGCCCGCATTTCGTGAAATTGAAAAATTTTTCCCGTTCACGACCTTGCAGGCTTCCGGTACCGCGACGGGCCTGCCTTGGGGTGAAGAAGGAAATTCCGAGGTCGGCCACTTAACTATCGGCGCGGGGCGTCCGATTTTTCACCACTTTCCGAGAATAATCATGTCTATCCACGACGGTTCTTTTTTCACAAATAAAGCATTTTTAGATGCCGTGGCTTTCGTTAAAACAAATAATAGCAAACTGCATATAGCTGGGCTTTTTTCAAGCGGTTCGGTGCACGCGTATGTCGAGCACCTATACGCGCTTTTGGAGCTTGCCGGAAAAGAAGGCCTGAAAAACGTATATTTGCATCTTTTTACCGACGGCAGGGATACGCAGATGAAAGAAGGGGCAAAATTCATTCAACAGTTGGAAAATAGGATTCAGACTCTTTATCCGTATGCAAAGATTGGGAGCGTTTCCGGTAGAGATTTCGCGATGGATAGAGATGAAAATTGGGACCGCGTTGAAAAAACATACAAATGCATGATAGGCGTCTGCCACAATGAATTTAATAAGGCGTCAAAATATATCGCTGAATCTTACGAAAAAGAAATTTCCGATGAATTCATTGAACCCGCGATGTTAAAGGGCGGAGAGGGCAAAATATCTTCAGGAGATTCATTGATATTTTTCAATTTTAGGGAAGATTCCATGCGCGAGCTTGTCTATTCTTTCACCGCAGACGTTTTTTTCGGATTCGCAAGAGATAAGCTTTCGGATATTTTTACGGTCACGATGACTGAATATGACGGCAAAATTCCGGCACGGGTCGCATTCCCGCCGTTGGATGTTCCGTGGCCTCTCTCCAGAATAATTTCAGAAGCGGGGCTATCACAGATTCATATCGCGGAAACTGAAAAATATGCCCATATTACTTATTTTTTTAACGGCGGAAAAGAAACTCCTTACAAAGGCGAGGAGCGGATTCTTGTTCCGTCGCCAAAAACACCGAAGCTTGATTCGGTGCCGGAGATGTCGATCGGCAAAATTACCGAAGAAATTTTGAATGGGCTTGTGAAATATGATTTTATTCTCGCGAATTTCGCGAACGGCGACATGATCGGGCATACCGGCAATTTTGACGCGACAGTAAAAGCGATAGAAACGCTTGATGGCGCGATCGCGAAAATTTATCCTGAAATCCTTAAAATGGGCGGCGCCATGATAGTTACGGCGGACCACGGAAACGCCGAAGAAAAAATTTACGCAAGTTCTGGAGAAAAAAGGACAAAACACACCGCCAATCCCGTTCCATTTTATATAATTTCCAATGACGTAAAAAATAAGGAGCCGAGGACGGATCCTGAAATCGCAGCGCGCTACGGCGAAGTGCGCGGAGTGCTTTCGGACGTTGCTCCGTCGGTTCTCGGATTGTTAGCGCTTCCTAAAAAAGAAGAGATGTCAGGCATAGATCTTCTTCCGAAAATCCTCTGACCTGTCCCGCTCATTGTTGCGGGGTTTCCTTGATTTTTTTCTCTCATCCTGATACAAATCAGGGAGGTTCTTTGTATTTAAATGAATGATCAGCCGAAGAAATCCGGCCTGTTGTCATACATCTTGTTTATTTTGTTCGCATTAATAATCTGGAATGCTTTCGTCCAGCAATCTCAAACCGATTCTCCAATATCCATAGACTACAATGAATTTCTCCGCATGGTGGAAAGCGATAAATTTCAGTCCATTGTCATACAATCTACGGAAAAAGGCGGAAGCGAAATAACAGGCTGCTGTGTGAAAGACAAGGACGGCAAAGATGCGTCGTATAATGTTTTTGTAAACAACGCCGCACTCCCGGCATTTATGGATATCTTGCGCGCTAAACCGAAGATCAAAATATTTCCGAGGCCGATTCGGGAAACATCGTGGCTCATGTCCATACTAATAAATTGGGCGCCGATGTTGCTTTTCATCTTCATATGGATTTTCTTTATGCGTAAAATGGGCGGAGGTGTGAGTGCTGGCGGTATTGGCGGGATCATGAATTTTGGAAAAAGCAAAGCAAAGATGAGCGTGGGGCACCAAGTAACTTTCGCGGACGTTGCCGGAGTGGATGAATCAAAAGAAGAGCTTGTTGAAATGATTAATTTTCTCAAAGACCCAAAAAAATTTACCAGATTGGGCGGCCGGATGCCGAAAGGAGTCTTGCTCATCGGGCCCCCTGGAACGGGGAAAACCCTTCTCGCGCGCGCGGTTGCAGGAGAAGCGGGCGTAGCATTTTTTAGCTTATCTGGCTCCGAGTTTGTCGAGATGTTCGTGGGAGTAGGCGCAAGCCGGGTGCGCGACCTTTTCGAGAACGCGAAAAAAAACGCCCCTTCAATTATTTTCATCGATGAAATCGACGCCATAGGAGGAAAACGTGGAATGATAATTGGCGGAGGGCATACTGAACAGGAGCAGACACTAAACCAGCTGATGGTCGAGATGGACGGGTTTGATCCAAACGTGGGAATAATTATTATGGCGGCAACTAACCGCCCGGAAACACTTGATTTCGCGCTATTGCGCCCGGGCAGATTCGATAGGCATGTGGTCGTGCCACGGCCGGATGTTAAGGGAAGAGAAGAAATTTTGAAAGTCCACGCAAGAAAAAAACCTCTCGCGGAAAACGCAAATCTGACTGCCATCGCAAAAGGCACGCCGGGGTTTGTCGGGGCTGACTTGGAAAATCTTTTAAACGAAGCTGCGCTTAAAGCCGCTCAAAAAGAGCAGGAAACCATAACCAATAGTGATCTTGAGGAAGCAAAAGACAAGATCATAATGGGCGGTGCCGAAAGAAAATCGATGGTTATGTCTCCGGCCGTAAAAAAAGTTACCGCTTATCACGAAGCGGGACACACATTGGTCGCGAAATTCGTGCCAGGAAACGATCCTGTCCATAAAGTTACGATTATCCCGCGCGGCATGAGTTTGGGTCTTACCGGCACATTACCAGAAGAGGAACGGCACAACTACACAAAATCGTATCTGGAAGCGTTGCTTCCGATGATGATGGGAGGAAGATGCGCGGAAGAACTTGTTTTCAAAGACATTTCCACCGGAGCTCGCAACGATATTGAGAGAGCGACTGAACTTGCGTCCAATATGGTAAAAAAATGGGGAATGTCCGAAAAACTCGGCCCGTTAAATTATGGTAAGGACAGAGAACATGAATATTTAGGATTTCAAATACAGGGTGCCCAGGATTATTCCGAAAAAACCGCTCAAACGATCGATGAAGAAAAAAAACAAATCATTGACAAGGCTTATCGCAAAGCAACGGATGTTTTGGCCGCAAACCGGAATATTTTGGAAGCGCTTGCAAGCGCGCTTTTAGAAAAAGAAACTCTCACTGGAGAGGAAGTAAACAATATAGTTAAACAATTTAAAATCTCTCAAGCCAACTGAGAGATTTTTTTATCGCGTTATTTTTTGTGTATTCCGTTCTTCGATTTCACTATCTCGTCCACCAGACCGTATTTTTTCGCGTCTTCCGCATCCATATAAAAATTGCGGTCGGAGTCGCGCTCGATCTCGGACAACGGCTTCCCGGTATGTTTGGCTAAAATTTTACTTATTTTTTCCTTGACATGAACTATATGCTTCGCGTCTATCGCGATATCCGAAGCCTGGCCTTCCGTGCCACCTAAAACCTGGTGAATCATTACTTCGGCATTTGGGAGCGCGAAGCGTTTGCCTTTCGCGCCTCCCGTAAGCAAGATGGCGGCGCCCGATGCGGCGAAACCCACGCAAAGCGTCGCCACGTCCGGCTTGATGTGTTGCATAGTGTCATAGATCGCCAAAGTTGCCGAAACCGAACCGCCGGGGGAATTTATATATAGCCAGATATCTTTTTTCTGATCCTGTAATTCCAAAAACAATAATTGGGCGATAACCGTATTCGCGACGGGGTCCATGATCGGGCCGCCCAAAAAAACTATCCTATCTTTCAAAAGTCTGGAATAAATATCATAAGCTCTTTCCCCGCCTTGCTCTTTTTCGATGACCGTCGGTATTAAGTAAGTATTGTACATTTCATCTTCCATAATATACTAATTACAAATAAGCTACTAATATACTAATTAAAACAATTCTACTTCAAATTTTCCAACAAAGCAAGAACCATCTCGTTTTGGAGTCTCCCGAAAATGTGCTCTTTCAAGTCGGCGCGCGATGTTTTTTTTCTGTCCTCCTCGCTAGCCTCGAGCAATATCTTATCAACCTGCGAATCAAGGTCTTTTTCCGGCGTAACAAGGTTTTCGCGTGAGGCGATCTCCCTCAAAACCAACCCGAATTTTGCTCGTTTTAGGGCATCGTCTTTCCAGCCGTCTTTCAGTTCGGTCTCTGTTTTTTTAACATGAGCCAGATAATCTTCCCATTTAAGCCCCATATCTTTTAACGAGTTTTTCAGTTCAAGCTCCATTTTTTCCAGTTCCGAAATAGCGAGTATGTCGGGAACAATAATTTTTGAATTGTTAACTATTTTATCCAAAAGATCCATGCGGTGCTTGTCTTTTGCCTTTCTTTTTTTCTCAAGTTCCAGATTTTTGCGGACGGCATCCTTCATTTTTTCTTCATCTACCTGCCTCGCCGGATTATTTTTTTTAAGCATCTCGAGTGTTTCAATTATCTCCGCGTCGCTTATGTCCGCTTCTTCGATTTTCGCCGAGTTAGCTTCCTTTGCGATATTTTTATAATCCGCCAATTCGATGGGCCGGAGCACCGAAGTTTTTATTTTCAGCCCCAGCGGATTTCCCTTGGCCAACTTTGTAATGCTAAATTCAGGCCGCCCTATCGCCTCTATTTTTTCTTCCAGAAGAATTTTTGGCCAAAGATCTTTGATTGCAAGTTCCGCCGCGCTCTCCAAAACCATAGCATCCCCGATCTTTTCTAAAACCATGCGCTCGGGTACCGTTCCTTTTCTGAAGCCCGGCAATTCGACTTTTTCCCGAAAATCTTTGAGCGCCAGCTTAAAAAACCGGTCGAATTCTTCCGCCGGCACTTCGTGCTCTATTTCAACTTGAGAATCTCCTATTTTTTTTATGTTTGTCATGTTTTGATGAATGGTCCCGCTTTTTAGTTGGCGGGACCGTATATGTTTTGCCGCATCTTCTTTTCTCTTACTTCTGCCTCCCACGCGGAGTGTGCTTTTATAAAATCATCAGCCGCTTTTTGCACTTTTTGCAAATTATCCAAAAACTCATTCGTGCCTCGGCTTTTCCGATATTCAGCCGTGGCCTCGTTTTGCCTTTTTTTCGCTTCCCAAACCGCGTCCCATGCCTTTTCTTCGGCGTCTTTTTCTTTTGCGGAAATTTCTGTGGCTTTTATTTTTTGGGCATTTTTTGTTTCTTTCTTTATTCTTTTTCTTTCGCTTTTCAATTTTAGCCCCCTTTTAACACGCAAAAAATAACTCTAAAAATGGTAGCGCTAATTCCGGACGAAATCAACTCGAAAATTTTGGCTAAACGCGTTTTTTAATTTTTTCCCAAAATAACATTCTGAAACCGAGAATTCCAAGACCGATAATAATAAGCCATGCGCCGGGCGTGAAAGGCGTAACCAAAGCCAAAACGCCGACAATGATTGCAAGTACTCCGATTATTTTTTTTAGCATAAATTATTTATATTTATCCGTTTCCCCATTTAATCCATTCCGATTGCGGAATGCCAGATTGTTTGATAACCGCTTTAAGTGTGCGGGGGGTGAATAGATTTTTGGCCATGATATTGAATATGCGTCTGGCGTAGTTCGCCGCCGGAACGGCCGACATAATAAAAATGGCTTCCGCGAGAATGAGCCTGCCGGAAACCATTTCTCTTTAGAAAATCTACGATATCTTTAAATGTCCAATTGTTGAGTCCTCGCGGCATAATCTATCTTACTGCAAGATCCAGCACGCCCGAACTAAAAATCGGCAAGTTGTTTACTATCTTTTCGTATTTTGCTTTCAATTTAGTATCCTGATTTGCCTGCCACATTTTTTCGTATTCAACCTCCGGTTTTTGGTTTAAAACAATCGGTCTTAATTTAGCTTTTCTTGCGGATTCCAAATAACCCGAGGCCGCCTCATTTAAGAAAATGTATGCTTCCTGGGGATTTGCCGCTTCAACAACAACATTAAATTCCAAAGCGACCCCAAAATAGGATTCCCCGTCGCGAAAAATCAAAAAACGCACAGAGCCTTTTTTGAGGGTATTTTTATATTTCATATTGAGATAATAACATAAAATTGATGTAATTACGATGTTTTGGACTACATTAGGTTTAGTTGGAACTCTTTAGTAGCCGAACTCAGGTTGTGGAATGAGCTACGACTTGAACTTACTTCTTTGGCACTAGGTCAACATTAGAACCTTTTATCACTTTACCCAAATATGGAAGTAACTCTTTTTGATAATAAGCAAATAGTTTCCTGTCGTTTTCGGTTATTTTACCCTTCTTTTGCAATTCTATTTCAAAAATACCACCAACACCTTTTACATTGTCTATATGAAAAACAGTATTCGTTTTTCTCCACACCTCACGTTTTTTATCAACGACTGCTTTTGTACCAAGTGACCGTTTCAAGAACGGAAGCAAGTTATTATCTTTTACATCATATAGCTTTATATCAGAAGTCGTGTCCTTTGCTTTCACAAAATCTGGTCTCTCGTAATAAATCAGAGTTTTTACTTTTCCTTCTACGCGTAACTTCAGTCGCGGAGAAGTGCCTCCACGTTTATTGGGTAACTCAAAAAAGTAATCTACTTGTCTTTTTACAACTTCTTTTTTCGCCCCTATCTTACTCAAAACTTTTCTTACGCTTACAAAGTCAGAGCAATGGTGTTTTAGTTCAAGATTTGTTTTGTTCATACAAAGTTTTAACAGAGTATCTTATGGTGGACTTAATGCGAACCCAGTGGAACCGGGTTCTCAAGGAATTGTACGATTGGCACATCCTTATCAACTCGGAAACCATGAAATACTACGCAAGCCAACCAGCATAACCATTATTGCCGAATTTCTGCCGAATGTTAAGGCACTGACCCACTCAACCCAAGCGGGTTGCCCTGTTTTTGCCCCCGTGGCGAGCGATTGCCCACGGGCCAGAGCTTTGTACCACTGTCGCCAGATTGACCCAGTTTTGACGATTTGTGAGAGCTTGTTAGAAGTTCTCGCGCGCTTCGTAGTAGCGACTACGAGAACCCGAAATAGAACCCGTATCAAAGAGGCCATAAGCGGTGTAGAAAAACCCGACAACAAGAACTGCCAAGAGAATAACCACTTCGATAATATCCCCGAAATCCGTTTTTTTCATAGCGGGGGTATATTACCTTGCGACAACCACTGGTCAAATCACTTCTTTGGTATTTCCCCGTTCAAATCTTTCGGCAATTTCCACACCTCGTCAGAGTAAACCGCCTTATACAAATTTACCAACCTGTTGGCCTTATCCGTGGCTTCCTCATCCGAAAGCTCCACTCCGTAGGATTTTTTATAAATCTTCTTAAATTCTTCAATTGCCTTTTGTGGAAGCATGACTTTAATCTTTGATTATTTCGCGAACTTTTACTTGTACTACACCCTTGTCAGCAACCGCCCAGAATGATCCTTGCGACTGAATGCCTTCACTTTGTATTGATTCGCCAGGCCCAATTGTTAGTCCAAGCTTTTTCAAGTCGTGTCCCATCCCTTTCGCAACCTTAAACCTAATAAGGCGTTCTGCGGTAACCCTCGGCGCTGGGAACATATTTAACAGGAATGGCAACTCTGTTTCATCGGTCTCTGCCCCTACAATAATTTTCACAGAAAAGTTATCGATCTTCGGCTCATAATCAAAATAGTTCGTTTGTAAGTAACCCTGTTTTACTGTGCGTCTTTCAGAAAAAAGAATAGCCATTGGGAATTGATTGTCTGTAGTAATTCTTTTTTCACCACCTTTTGTCTTAGATAAATCAACACAGTCATCATCAAAACTCACCCATACTTCGGAAATAAATGTTTTTAACTTTGATCTCGTAGAAATCCCAAATGGTACATTGCCTTTTTCTGATAGTTGTATCGGCTCCATGCCCTGTTGGTCTCCGCCAACTTTGATAATAATTTTCGGCGAATAAAACCATCTCAACCAGAGATATGCGCAGAAGGGAATGAGGGCAATTATTGATAAAATTATCGCGGCTATTTCCATCATTTCATTTTATTCTTCAGGTGCCAATACTTACTTGGATTCTTATCCAGTAGTGAAGAAATTATCTTTTTAGCATCTTTGTCGGTTTTCGCGATTTCTTCAATAGCAGATACTAACCCCGTTGACTCATGAAGGTCAATTTCTTTCGGAAACGCGAAAAATATTTTAGCGGCCTGCATAAATTTGTCTTGTCCCAATTTCTCATTAATTAACTCCATAATTCTCGAGTGATATAAAGTTGGGTACCAACGGACATTTGCTACATTGCCACTCTTTACCTGTTTCTCGTAAAATCCCTTTTCTATTTCAAGACATTTGTTAAATAAAACAAACCATCTATTAATATATTTATCTGGGCTCCCGAGTTTCCTTTCGGCAACTTGATAAATCAGGGTAAAAATATTGTGGGCATAGACGCTTGAAAGTAGATTGAGATATTCGAGCGCTAATTCAGTATTCCTTTCGATCTCGTCACCCGATGCTTCTCGCATCGCATGTTCAACCGATGACGCAAACCGAAAACAACTATCAGGATCTTCTTTCTGCAGTTCTTGGATCGTCTCAATCAGGATTTTTTTAAACCTTTCCTCGTCATACTTTTCCGGGCCGAGATCGTCATATAGCCCAGGCATACCGAATCGCCAATTCTTATAAGCATTCTTTCTGAACTCGGCACAATAAATAAACAACGGCGCAGATTCCTCTGTTACATCTGCTGGAAGCTTGGCGAGAGTGGTAATGAGTTTAAGCGAGTCTTTCTCATTAAGTGCCCTGAGTGGGTCAAATACATGCAGAATACTTTTAGTCATAGCTTTTTGCACTAATGCTGGCCATGAAATAAGCCTGTCTAAAAGCCCGAAGGCTATTGCTTCAACTTCTTTTGCCATACGCAGGGCTTTCTCTTTTTCATCGTTAAAAAAGAGTGTGTTTTTGTCAGAGGGCAAAACAGTAAGACGATTTCTTGCTATTTGACCGAGGGCAAAACAGGCCATGTGAATCGCATAGTAATTTTCATCTTTGATTAACTTTTTGGTAAGCTCGATCACTTCAGGAACTTGATCCCGTCCATCAAGAACGGAGCATTTCATAAGAACCCAACCGCACCAACCACGAACCGACCTAATCGAGCTTGGCTCCTTACCTTCCAGAACACTCTTGTGTTCATTATATTTATCTTCGGGGTCATGAGGGTCTTTGCCTGGGAGATATGGATCAGGATCATTTACGAAAATACGGATAATCCTTAACGCATCGGCCATTTTTTTCTTGACCGCTAGTCTGGCCGCAAACTGGACAAAAGCTTCACGACAGTTGGCGTCTGTTAGTCTTTGGCA
>Ga0075957_138_pt1 | contig 12733 bp, 19 predicted proteins | sample RifGroA2_FD_68051 | JGI IMG/M metagenome (GOLD analysis project Ga0075957, IMG submission 68051) | Parcubacteria bacterium GW2011_GWA2_44_13
AAACTGCACGCAATGACAATTAAAATTCCCGAAACAGCAAATGTATTAAGCATAAAAAATTTATTATCTAATTATAGCAATCGCTGTGTATAAAAAAAGACCGTGGCATAAACGCTACGGCCAACCGAATCTCCTGTCAAGGCAAAGTCAATTCGCCTTTTTTCCGTCCCCACTTTTCCTTCTCTGCATACGAGAGCAGTGTCTCAAGTAGTTTATTGTCGGTTTGCGGAGCGGGCGAGTAATCCTTTCCCATTATGCGCTTCAGTTCTTTTACCGAAAATTTTGGCTCTTTGGTCACATATGGCCAGTACAAATTCTCTGTCAGTTCAAAGCCCTTTTGCATTGTTTCTGCGATCTTTATAATATTCTTTGGAAATCCGTTTTTCAACGGCTCAGACGTTTCCCGAAGATAACAATTGACACCGACGAGCTCGAGGGTTTTTTCGATAACTTGGCGCACATGTGGCGGATCTTCATTGACGAGATGATATGCGCGGTTTTCCATGGTGCCTTGTTTCAGAAAATAACATATGCAATTTGTCACCCAATCAATTGGCACAAGATTAATGGTCGAAGTGTATGAGCAACGAACGGTAACCGGCAAAAATACTTTTTCTCCGTTAACCAATTCTGAAAGGACACTTTTTTTGGAGGATTTTTTTACTTTGTCGCGCAAAGATATCAGGTATTTGAAAAATCCATAATATCCTTCGAACGACATGATCTTGCCTGTTTTGGAATCACCTACAATTACGCTAGGGCGCAATATTGCAAAAGGCATGTTAGATTTTGACGCAAAAATCCGCACCATTTCCTCGCCTTGCGATTTTGATTTTTCATAAGGATTCCTTAACTGCTGACCAATATCATGGTCGTCTTCTGAAAAAAACTCAGCGCCGCCGGCCACATATGAAGTGCTTACGTGAATAAATTTTTTTGCCGCCGCTTTCAAAGAAAGCTCCAAAATATTCCTCGTGCCATTAATGTTGATATTTGAGGTCGTTATTGCTCTCGACAAGCCAAAATCAATTGAAGCAGCGCAATGCAAAACGACATCAACGCCTTTGAGTAATTCGATATTTTCTGCAGATACGCCACAAAGCGGCAAAGTAATATCTCCTGGTATCACAATCGCTCTGCCGTTTTCTCCTAGACGATTACCAGCATCATCTCCATGCTTGTTTCTTATCAAGCAATAAATTTGTCCGTTGCCGCTAATCTTTTCCAATACAACGGATCCCAATGTTCCGGTTGCGCCTGTTAGCAACATTTTCATTGTTTCCTCCGTGGTTTGTGTCAATACTAAATTATTCCCCAGATTGACAAAATGTTCTTTTTTTAGTGTACTACAACCACCATGTGTTGTCAACCGAATGAAAAATATTTTATAATAGGCATCATGGCTTTTTTTACATACACCTTGGAATGCGCGGATAAGACGCTCTATGTGGGGTCAACGAACGACCTGCAAAAACGCTTAAAGGCGCACAACACCATGAAGTCAGGCGCACATTACACCAAAATCCGCCGACCCGTTGTCTTGCGCTATTCCGAAAAATTTGCGACCTTGAAAAAGACTCGCACAAGAGAGGCCGAATTGAAACGGCTTGGTCGAAAGCTGATGATTTGCCTTTCAGTATTGCAATGGCATAGGCTATGGAGTATTTGGGCGGAATAGAGATGTAAAGATGAATGTGTTCATCTCCAACGTGCCAGGCTCGGATGGTAAGTCTCTTCCATGCGCAGATCTGCTTGAATAGACGCTTGAATTCTTCTTTAATGCACTTGTCGGCCAGCACTTTTCCGCGGTACTTGGGAGTCCAGACCACATGGTATTCGCAGATGTAAGTGCAATGGCTCAACTGATATAAACGTCTGTTGGCCATAAAGGAAAAATCACTTTGGCTGTTAATTCGACCAAAGTGATTTTAGCAGATGCTTACGCGCTACGCTTTAAACGCACACACCGGCTAAAGCCGGTGGTTTTTCATGTAAGAAAAAGCCGCTCGTCAAGAGCGGCTTTTTGTTTATGAGTTGAGACTTTATCTCGATGAAATGTCGTTGCGGAGTCTCTCCAGGAATTTTGCAGCAGTGTCCTTTCCTCCCAAACCGAAAGCCAAGCCACCGGCCAAAGCGAGCATTGCCACGAATGCGGTAAACAAGGTTTGGACGAATGGTCCGGCAATACCCAATTGGTACAAGGCGGTCAATATCGCGAAAACCCAAATCGCCCATTTCGCCATTCCTCCCAAAAGTCCCGCTGAAGGAAGGTGAGCGGCTTTTGCCGAGCCCTGCACAACGCGGTTGGCCACATCAGCTAATAACGCGGCGGCAACCAAAATCAAAGCGGCAACAATTACTTGAGGAATATATACCAACACAACGCCTCTCAAAAATTCTGTAACTTGCGTCAAACCGAATACATCAATCGCAGCAAGGACAAACACCAAGATAACAAACCATCTTACGAGTCCGCCAAGAAATGCGCCTGCATCCAATTTCATTCCGGCGCGGTCCAGCGGTTCTTCAACTCCCAAGCTCTTCAAAGCCAAATCAACTTTGAGCGCCTTTACAATTTGCTCAACAATCTTGCCCAAAGCGACTGCTATTACCCAGCCGATAATAAAGATTATCAAGGCAATTACGAACTTAGGAACGAACATCAAAACTCCTCCCCAAAGTTCTTGGAGCGACTGATTCAAAACATCGCCCCATGTTTGTACTATCATATATTTTTTAATTACTAATTTCTAATATCTAATTTCTAATAATTTGCAACAAGAGGCCTCGAGAACCCCTCGTTTTCTAGCCTTATTTAGCCATAAATATCGACCTATAAGCTAACTTCAGGCCTTTAGTTTCATTTTATCATGAAATAGTCCTACTCCGTGGATAGGTTGTGGATAAGCTAAAATATGTGTTATGGACACTGCAGGGATCGAACCTGCGACCTCTCCGATGTGAACGGAGCGTTCTGCCACTGAACTAAGTGTCCAAGAAATCTAACTGGCGAAAACGGGGCTCTAATCCAACGCAAGTTTATTTATCAAAAATTCGTGCGGGTAGTCGAAGAGGTCGCGGAGGAGTTTGTCATGCATGCCCATGCGGTGGTCGAATTCGGGTGGAGACAAAAGCGTCCAATTCAGCTCCTTGCCTATTTCCGATTCAAGATTTTTTATAAAATTCTCAACTTTCGCACGCTTCAGCGCGCCGACAACGACCAAATCAAGCCTGGAATCGTCGCTTGGAAAGCCGCCGGTAAGGTCGTCTGAAAATATGCCGCCTAAAGCCACAAGCTTTATCTTTCCTTTGCTTTTGAAAAATTGAAGCATCTTTTCTCTGGAAATCGGGGAAGCGGTTACCAAAAGACTGCGAAGCGCCAATATAAAAGGGAATGTCTGTGAAAGCATAAAACCAGCCACTTTAATCTTTTTAGTTTTTTTCCTATTTTTGACGATTAGAATATCCCTGCGAACTGCTTTTTTTACGAAACCAATAGATAAAAGAAACCTTATCTCTTTTTTAGCGGCTGTTTTTGATATCTTCAAAACTTTCGTCGTCTCAGCTGACGCGAAAACTTTATCCGGAGACAGCAAAAAAAGCCGTAAAAGCTTCACCCTTGCCGCCGAACCGAAAAGTTTTTCTAAGGTGTTCACCCCGTTAGAAAATTTACATCTAATACTGACGAACTTACGACTTTTATGCTCATGGTAGTAGTCTAATACAAAAAACGACCCCAGTAAATTTTCTATACGGGGTTCGTTCCTTGTTCATATTACTTTAATTCAACTGTCGCTCCGGCTGCTTCAAGCTTGCCCTTCAATTCATCCGCCGCAGCTTTATCCATGCCCTCCTTTACCACCTTAGGAGCCGCATCCGCCACACCCTTTGCTTCCGCCAATCCGAGACCCAAAGCCTCGCGCAATACTTTAATAACGGCAATCTTTGTGCCTCCTGCCGATTTCAACTCAAGATTGAAAGTTGATTTTTCTTCTTTTGCTTCCTCGCCTCCGCCTGCCGCAGCCGCTACGACCGGCATTGCCGCAGAAACTCCAAATTTTTCTTCAATCTTTTTTACGAGATCGGAAAGTTCCAAAGCGCTTAACTTTGATACCTCTTCTACTATTTTTTCTAAATCTGCCATTTTAGTTAATTACTAATTGATAATTTATAATTTTAAACTTCGACCTTATTTATTTTCTTTTAATTTTTCTCCAACAGAATTAAGCACCCTCACTAAGCTAGCCACCGGCTGTGACAACATAAATGCCAACCGGGTTAATAAAACTTCTCGTGACGGTATCGAGGCAAGATTCTTTATCTCCGCCTGATCCATCCAAACTTTGTTCCAAAGTCCGCCGATTATCTTTAACATATCGGCATTTTTTTTCGCGAAAATCACGATTTCTTTGGCAATAGCCAATACCATATCTTCTCCCTGTGAACTTACCGTCATGGCCACCTCTCCCTCCAATTTTTTCTTATCAATTTCCAAACCAAGCTCTTTTGCTGCAACGCCTAAAAGTGTTTTTTTAGCCACCATATATTCGGCGCCGGCCTTCCTCAAAGAGCGCCTCAATTGCTGGCCTTTCGCGACGGAAAGTCCGTGAAAATTAACGAAAGCGATAAAATTCGCCGTGGTCAATTTATCTTTGATAGCTTTTACGGTCCTTATGAAATTAGGTTAGCAGATAGGTAAAATAACGCAAGGCCGCTTTTTTTTTATTATCCCCAAAGCAGAGTATATGAAGCAGCAATAGCCGCGGTTTCGGAGCGGAGGGTTAAGCGGCCAAGTGAGATAATTTCAAAATTTTGGTGGTGGTGGGCGGCGAATTCCTCACGCTCTTCCCATCCGCCCTCGGGACCTATGAAAAGGTTAATTGCTCTGTCACCCACGCCCCTTATCATATTTTCTTTCTCTGAAAGCGAAGTAAAGTAGGTCTTGGTTCCTAGCTCTCGAACTTTTGAAACCGCCCGATCAAAACTAGTTACCGGATGAAGTCTTGGAATGAAAGCCCGTCCAGATTGCTCGGCTGCTTCTTTTAATATTTTTTCGCACCTTTCCTGATTCAAGCTTTTTTTCTCGCTCCTTGCGGAAATTACCGGCACAATTTCAGAAACCCCAACTTCCGTCGCTTTCTCCAAAACCCATTCGAATTTATCTTTTTTAATAAGCGACTGGAAAAGGACGAGTTTACGCGATGGCTCGCGCGTATTCTCAACGCGCTCTCTGAACATGAAGTTGGCAGAACCTCCATCTATATTTTTTAACTCAAATACAAAGTCATACCCCGCGTATTCGCCCTTGTCCGAGAAAAACGCGGCCTTCTCGCCTTTCTTTAGACGCAAAACATTTTTTACATGGTGCAAAATCGGCTTTTCTTTCAAAACCAAAATATCTTTGTCTATTTGCTGCGGAAAATAAAAACGATGCATACTTTATTATGCCAATATGCGAATTTTATGCCAATAATGCTAATTGCTAATAAATTCATTCGCAATTCGCAGATTAGCATTTGATTTGCATATTAGCATCATATATTTATAACTATCACAAACTCCCCTCTTTGTTTTTCTCCCGTAAAATACTTTTCTGCTTCAGATAGCGTGCCGCGAAAAACTTCTTCGTACGTTTTTGTAAGTTCCCTTCCGATATTCGCGCGCCGGTCGCCGCAGAATTTCCGGAGCTGGGAAAGCGTTTTCAAAATGCGATGTGGCGATTCAAAAATAATGATCGGGTTCCTGCTTGCCGCGAGGTTTGTAAAAAACTTTTCGCGACCCTTTTTGTGCGGTGGGAAGCCCAAAAAAGTGAATTTTGACAGATCAATGTCGGAAAGCGATATCATTGCGGCAAGCGACGATGGGCCGGGGATTGTAATTATTTCTGCGACGTATGGCTTATGGCCCGCCTGCCGGTCGTGTAGGCTTATGGCTTGAATTAATCTCTGCCCTGGATCAGAAACCCCGGGAGTCCCCGCGTCCGTAACGAGCGCCAAATCTTTGTCTTCCTCAAGCAGCTGCAAGATTTTCTCTAAAATCTTGGGCGATGAGTGTTCCTGAAACGATATCAGCGGTTTGAAAATACCAAAATGCGAAAGCAGTTTTTTTGTAACTCTTGTGTCTTCGGCCAAAACAAAATCTACGGACTTTAGCGTTTCTATCGCCCGCAATGTGATATCGCCCAAATTGCCTATCGGCGTTGCCACTATATATAGCTTTGACATAGTGCAATATTAAAAGAAAAACGCGGACTTGTTAAGCTGCTCCGCGCTCTTTAAAATAATTTTCACGGTATTCAAGGAAAAGTCTTTTGAGCTTTGCGCTCCACGTATCGGCGCCCACCTCAAAATGATCGTATTCGTCTATCCGACGGATCTGCGAAATATCACCGGATTCTTTCGCAGGAATCCCGCCTTTGGTCGTTGAGGAAAGAAATGCCTCGCTGCACTGTTCCAAATAACCCAGATGAATAGCCCACGGAACTTCGCAAACTTCAGTAAAAATATCCGATTTTTCAGCAAGTTCCAGAAATATCTTGCGTGTGACACCTTTGAGCACATCATTTGCCGGCGTGTACAAACATCCCGTTTTTGTTACGACAAAAAAATTTTCATAAGGCCCTTCCAAAATACCAGTACGTTCGCCCCAATAAAGAAAGCTGTCATAGCCTTCCGCAACCGCTTCGGCATGGAATCTCCTGGCATAGCCATAACCCGCCGTAAGCTTAAACTCAGGAAAATAACGCCTGACATTTTTGGTTACCAGCTTGAGTGGCGGATCGTCAAAGGAATTCTCTAATCTACTTACATTAATTACCATTTCCGGAAAACCATCGGCATTTTTCAGGTCAGATGAAGTCCCGGGCGTGACAAGAAGGTGGACGATAGCACTCGAGCTTTCTTTTTTTAAAAGATTTTCCACTTGCTTGCGGACCTCCGCTTCCGGAGGCAATTGAGCCATATCAAGGTTTTTGTATCCACAGCAGGATTTCACCAACCTTTCAAAGTGATCTTCCCAATGGAACAATACTCCTCCCTGCGCCTCCAAAACTTCAAGGACGCCATCCGCCCGCCAAAGCCCGAGATCGCTGCCAATTTTTACCCAAGGCCTCCAGGAACCTTTGCAATAAACAGTCTGAATCATAAGACTCTCCGTTTAAGAAACTATCTAACGGGAATCTAGCAGAATAATCTGATTTTGTCAATCAAACCCGTCACAAAACTAAAGTAAATTTTTCGCGCTTAACTCTCTCTTCAGGGGCTCACCGCCCGCATCGCTACACGAAGCGTTGCTGGCAGGCGACGCGACTCAAAATTTATTTTAGTTTTACTACAGCGTGTTTGAAAAATTCGCCGCGCTCGCCGTAACCTGAAAATTGATCAAAGCCGGTTGAAGCCGGCGAAAAAATTATGACGCCGCCTTTTTGGACATTTTTGTATGCTAAATTTATTGCTGATCTTAAGTTCTTCACATAAATAATGTGCGGAGCACTACTTTCCGCGCCGCTGATCGCTCTGCCGATCTCTTTTCTGTTCTGCCCATTCAATATGATTAGTTTAGTATTTGAATTTTTTAGAACTTTGCCTATCGGACGGTAATCCAAATTTTTCCCGGCTCCTCCGGCTATCAATATCTTCGGTTCTTTAAAAGCGGAAATAGCCGCCACAGTCGCCGCGGGGTTTGTAGAAGCAGAATCATTATAAAATCTTATACCATTGTGAGCTCCGGGAATTTTTAGCTTTAAATTTTTATCCGACAAAACAGGGATTTTCTTGCCGTGGCCGCGCATAGCGATTTTTTCTGAATAGCGATTATCTGAAAAATAAAACGCTTTATTTTTTGAAAATTGAAAATTGCAAATTGGAAATTTAGCTTCAAGGTACTCCTTGAAGCTTTTATGGTAATTCAAATGGTCGGGCGAAATATCCAAAACAACGGCAATATGCGGAGAGACATCTAAATCCTGCAATTGAAAACTGGAAAGCTCTAAAATGCTGATGGAATTCTTCTTAAGCTTCGGTAATTCGTCCAGCATCGGAATTCCCATATTTCCGATTAGATGAACGCTTCCACTTGGCAACCCGGTTGCCAAGTGGCTAGCTTTTAGAATTTTATAAAGCAAAGTCGCGGTAGTTCCTTTCCCTTTCGTCCCAGTTATCCCCACCAAAATGCCTTTGGCGTTTTGAAAAAACAACTTGGTGGTGCTGGTAATTTCAACGCCGGCCTTCTTCGCCCTCTGAATTTCCGGCGATAAAAACGGTATCCCCGGCGAGCGCACAACCATATCAAATTTATCCAGATTTTTAAGATAACCCTTCCCTTGTTTTTTCACATCGCGAATCTCAATCCAGCACTTAGCTGTCCGACAGCTAAGTGATGATTTCAGGAATTTCTCTGCCGATTTCCCTTCCACTCCGTAGCCTAAAATAGCAATCTTCATAGTTTAATTGTAGCCCAAAAATACAAAAAGCCTGCCTACCGGCAGGCAGGTCAAAGTGTTGCACTTACTTGTTGAGCTTGCTTATCGCCGAACCCCTAATTTATATCGGTGAAGCCGGACATAAGTCCTGCAAAACTATTTTTAATTTCGCGGCCTCGCGGGAGGCGCGGGAGCGCATTTCGCGGTTGAAACCGATTATGCGATAGGTCGCATTGAACCATTCTTTTTTCGGAATGACTTTCATTAAATCTTGCTCGATTTTTACCGGATCACGCTCAAAAGATAGCGCGCAATAATTGGCGAATTGCCGGACATGAGTGTCTACCGTAATCCCCTCAACTACGCCATAGGCATTGCCCAAAACAATGCTCGCGGTTTTTCTTGCAACGCCCGGCAGGCGCATTATCTCATGCATGGTTTTTGGCAATTTCCCGCCAAAATCTTTTCTTATCATTTTGCACGCCGCTATTATATTTTTTGATTTGGCGTTATAAAAACCAGCAGACTTAATTTCTAGCGCAAATTTTTTCTGGTCGGCATCCGCAAAATCGTCAACTGTTTTGTATTTCCTGAATAATGCAGCCGTAATTTCATTTATCTTTTTATCCGTGCATTGCGCGGACATTATGACCGCGACCAAAAGCTGGATATTGTTGCTATAATTTAGCGCGATTTTCGCATTGGGATATGCATGTTTCAGGCGCGCTAATATTTGCGAAGCCCGCTTTCGGCGGGCTTGAAGAGTTTCTTTTTTAGCTATCTCAAAACTTATCATTGATTTATCTCTTTCTCAATATCGGCAAGTTCGCTGTCCAAATTGTCCATTTCGACTGCATTTAGGTCTCGCTCAATGGCAGAAATACTGTCCTTTTTAAACACCGAAAAATCAACTACCGAAGAATAAGGGATGGACCGCCAGAAAAAAACAACGAATGCCGCGGTGAGTAAAACCACAAGAATAATAATGACCCACCAAATCAATTTGTTTTTGTCGTAATTTGCCGGCTGCTGGTTAAAATTTTCCATTGATTTAATTGTTTATTGGGTCGGCGTTGTGGTGGCTTTGTCAGAAGCGTCTTTCATTGAGTTAATTACGTCGACCAGCGCGGCGTGCGCTTCCTTAATTTTTTTAGCGACATTTTGAACTAATATTTTTACGTCCTTAAATGACTGTTTAGGGTCGGAACTTAAAGACATGGCGTCGAATTTTGCTTTTGCATCGGAAAGTGAATTTTCGGCGTCGGTTATTTTATTTTTCGCAACATCCAATTTTAAATTTAATTCCGCCGTATCCTTGTCCTGGTCCGCCAATTTATCCAGATGATTTTTTATTCTATCAGCGAGCGCATCAAGCCTGTCTATCGCGTTCTCAAACTTGCGTACCATATTGTTGAAAAATCCTTCTATTCTTTTCGCACGCGCTTCCCCGAAATGTTTTTTTAAAGCCTCAACCCGGTCTTTGGCCTCGTTTTGAAAAGCCTCGCGCTTTTCTTTTATTTCCGCCCGCATCTCCGCGCGCTTTTCCTGAATTTCAACTCTTACTTGCCGGACAGTAGGCTGATTTGCGGATGTCGCGGAAAACGCAAAAAGGGGCAGCGTCGAAAGAACGATGCCCAACAACAACTTTTTCAAAATATTCGCCAGTTTCATAGAGTAACCTTTTAATGATAGCATATTTCAATTTTTGGGAACACGCCACCTGTGGAAAGCCCGCAAAAAACAGCGAAGTAATTGATGCAAATTTTATATGATGCTATACTTGGCAAAGAAAATTCACAGGATGTATAAATGGCCCAAAAAACCAATGCGATAAAAACATTCTTTGATCCGCATCCGGGTTTTGCCGGCGCAACCATTCCTATACCGGACAAGGTAAGGAAAGTAGCGAGAAAACTGAACGGCAAAAGCATGACTCTACACCAAGCTGTTGTCAAAATTCAAGCAGTTACTAACGGCGCTGTATCTATCGAAAACGGGTGGATTGCGCTAAAACTTTCCGAATCTAACGCCAAACACATATTTAGAGTAATTCGCTTCAGATAACAAATCTTTCATTGATAAGTGCCTCGCTGCATGCGGGGGTTCCTATAATCAAAAAGCATACCAGTAATGGTATGCTTTTTCTGTGAGCGGCCGTCGTCTGCGGGTTGCGCGAAAGGCGCGGTAAAAAACCTACGGATCTCACATATATTCTTGCAGGATGCGGATCACCTTGTTGCGGTAAAGCCGCGGATGCATGGGAACCTGCATAAACAAGATAGCAAAAATGAGATCATTTGGCACGCTCTTCTCTCTTTTTCTTTTTTCTTTTTCTCTCTTAAATTATTTCTTAAAACCCAAACTATTATGAGGAATATCGGAATTGACATGGGCAAAGATAGCTTCCATGTTTCTTTCAGCGATAAACATATCGTTGAATTTGAAAATACAAAAGAAGGAATCAGCTATTTGATGCAATCATTGGAAGAGAAAAAACACATCAAACAGAAAACAAGAATTGGCGTCGAATCAACCGGCGTTTACCACCTTCCTCTTGTTGCGACGCTTTCCCGCGAGTCCTGGAATATTGCTGTTATCAACCCTCTCATTTCGTCCCGGGCCATACAAAACGACTCTCTGCGGCGCGTAAAGACCGATAAAAAAGACGCGAGAATCATCCGGACGCTTACCGGGCAAGGAAAGGGATATACTTATCGCGACACGGACGAACTTACCTTAAGTGGGGCGCTATCGGAACGTTTCTTTTTTGTCCCCCTTAAAGTAAGGGAGATTAAGAGGATTATTATTTTTTCAAGTACTTTTACAAGCGGTTCAATTTTCATAACCATCCCCGGCCCTCCACCATAAGCCCTGTCATCCGTTTTGCGGTGCTTGTCTTTTGTAAAATCCCGCAGATTCCAAATTTTAATATCTATCAATTTCTTCTCCCGAGCACGCCTCAAAATCGACTCATTAAAATAAGTCTTAAATGGTTCCGGGAAGATTGTGATAATATCAAATCTAATACTTGGCATTGTTATGGATGTGCCGTGGGCTTTGAAAAATATTTATATAATATTATGCAAAGCAATACTAATATGGCAAAATAGAATCCTAGAATAGTTAAATTAACAATCCACAAAGGAACGAATCCGTTGCTATTTTGTAAGAAAGAGAAGTCCGGGATAACCGATAACGGTATTAATGAAATAGCAACTATTGGAAATATAAATAACCAAATCCAATAAAAACCCGGGATTTTATAATTTTTTACTAAATAACCTGATATGTCTGATAAAATGTTAGCAATCAAAAAAATAGATACGATAACAATGAGTGTTATTAAGGCTATTCTCATACTGGAATGTTAACATATTTTTACAATAATCAAAAACCCGCAATTCTGCGGGTTTTTGATTATTTTGCCTGTCGACAAAAATTAGAGTTTCAAGTCGTCCATGTCGTCTACTGCGCCTGCGCGCGGTGTGCGAACGTGGGTGGAACCTTCAGGCTCTTCGATCTTCAAGTTCACGCGGGAGTGGTTTTTCATTCCAACTACGCGGAGCAAGGTTCGTAGAGCTTTGGCGGTGTTGCCCTGGCGACCAATGAGCTTGCCTACGTCTTCTTTGTCGGTTTGTACCGAAAGAAGAACGCCCATCTCATCGACTTTCCTTGTAGTCTTTACTGCGCCCGGGTTGTCCACCAGAGCCTTCACGACATACTCCAAAAAGTCTTGGTCAGAGCTCGCAGATGATGCGGTTGTTCTTGCCATTTATGTGTTCTTTGAATCCATTAATACTGAATGCGACCTTTTCGTTTATTGTTGGTATTATACTCTCTTATTTATCGCTTGTCAACCTCAAAACCTAAACCGCTTTCGGCGCCTCTGCTACCGCCTTTTTCGGCGATTTTGCCACGTTTATCTTCGCCAATTCGATTATTTTAGCGTTCACGAGCAAATTATGCACGGTATCCGAAACTTGCGCGCCTTTCAAAAGCCAACTTTTTATTTGCTCGTTTTTTAGTTCCACCCTCTTTTTTCTCGGGTCATAAGAGCCTAGAACTTCCAAAAAACTTCCGCTTTTCGCGGCCCTTTTTGAATCTACGACCACAAGGCGAAAATTGGGATCGTTTTTTCTTCCTACCCGCCGTAACCGAATGATTAACATATTGAATATCAAAGTAGCATAATAAAAAAAGCCAGTCAATTATTTATGGTTCTTTAACTATTAGTGTGGTGGATAACTAAAAAGCACGGCGGTATTAAGCTAAAAAAAGTCGAAACCCAATTAATAGCTTAATTAACCGCCGTGC
>Ga0075957_122_pt1 | contig 10206 bp, 10 predicted proteins | sample RifGroA2_FD_68051 | JGI IMG/M metagenome (GOLD analysis project Ga0075957, IMG submission 68051) | Parcubacteria bacterium GW2011_GWA2_44_13
GGGAATTAAAAAAGATGACCCCTGTTGAATACAGAAATCATCTTTTAGATTGTGCTCCGTAGCTTTATTAACCGTGTCTACTTTTCGGGGTACAGATCAAAGCAGAGGTTTTTTTAATCCATTCTATTTCGCGCTTTGATGTCGGGAGCGACGCGTTCAATTGCGAGCGCGTAGCCGGCTTCTCTGTAAGGAATTTTGTATTTTTTAGCCACCTTAATTAGCGCGTTGCCGTTTTTTTTGAACATTACTTGCAACGCTGTTTTTACACTTGTTTCGTCGTTGTCGGGTATAAGGATCCCCGGATTGGTATGGAATTTTCTTGTGTTTCTTGCCCATTCGAAATACGAAACGGTAACTCCGCCGGAATTGGCATAAATATCAGGTATAACTTGTATACCGCGCTGAATAAGGATATTGTCTGCATCTGCCAGTGTCGGTCCATTTGCGCCTTCCAGCACCACCTTGAAATTCATTTTTGGCGCCACGCTTGTTGTGATCGTCTCTTCCATAGCCGCAGGTACAAACATATCCGCACCGGCTGCTATCAGCTCGTCGAAACTTGCCTTCATGTAAGTCGGAGAAATAACTTCAGATCCATTGATCGTTTTGTATTTGTTTGCCGATGCAAAATTGATAAGTTTATCAATATCCAAACCGGTCGGGCAATATACTCCGCCGAACTGATCTGTTATGCCGATCACGGAAATATTGTATTCACCGGCCAGTTTGCAAAAATTCGATCCGACATTTCCAAATCCTTGCACTATAGCAGTCTTTTTTTTGGGAAGACAGATTTCACCGGCTTCGCAAAAAGTTTGAAGCGCCATATGCATGCCGAGTCCGGTTGCCGACTCTCTGCCTAAAATACCGCCCTTCCCGACCGATTTCCCCGTAACCACCCCATCGCCGATAATATTATCGCCGGTGTAGTCAATGTAATAATCGCGCAGCCAATCCATGATGATCTTGGTACTTCCGACGTCGGGCGCCATAACGTCAATCCTGGGGGACATAATTCCTCTTTTAATAGCCCTTTTAGCGAACTGCAAGGTGACGTCTTCCAGCGTATCTTTGGACCATTCGTACGGGTTTATGGCAATCCCGCCCTTTGCGCCACCGTGAGGCAATTGCATTATCCAGGATTTGAATGACATTTCTATTGCGTGGGCTTCCATGTCTGAAAGTGTAACATCCGGATGATACCGCAAGCCGCCCTTCCAAATATCCGCCGGGTCGGGCTTCCTGTGCCAAACGCGCACTGCCTTGAATTTTTTCGGAATCTTTTCGAGGGGATTTAAAGGGTTTGGGATTTTAACATTAATGCTGATTGAAAATCTTTCTTCGGGTTCAACGAGTTCTTCGAGCATCCAGTCCGGCACTATTTTTGAACCAAGTTTTTGGGCTGCCCGTTCGATCCTTATTCTGACGTTTTTAAGCGCATCTGTTGCCACGGTTGCCTCCTTTTATCAAATATCAAAGTGCTTACCCGGCCGAGAAGGGCTGGTGCCATAGAACTAGAAGATATAGGGCAGGATCAAAGAAGCGATCATCGAAAAAGCCACCAGTGTTACCACTATAGCCCACGCGACTTTCGCTTTTTTGGCACCTCGATTCATGCTATAAAAATAGTATAATGAACTACAGGGATTTTCAAGAGAGGAAGAAATTCGAGCATATTTTCTATTCCGGCTGGTCGATATTTTTGGTTATGGCGCTTTTTGTTTTGTCTGTCGCCGGGGCGGTAAATCTTTGGTCAAAAGATCGCGCGATAAAGGCTGAAATCGCAGAACTGCAAGCGAAAATTTCCGAGGCAAAAAAAGCGAAAGAAATAGGAGTAAAAAAAATAATGGAATTGGGTATGGCCGAAGGTATTGAGGCGGAAGCAAGGGGTAGATTCAACTTAAAAAAAGAAGGCGAGGAGTTGGTTATATTTATGAATAATAAAAATGCGCCGGAAGAGCCGAAAGGGTTTTGGGCGAGCGCAAAAGTGTCGCAAGCCCGCGCTTGGCAAAATATTAAAAATTGGTTAGGCTTATAAGATTATGTTTCCGAAAATATTAAAAAAGAAAAGTGTAATAATTTTGGCCGTCATAATTTTGCTGGGCGTAGCCGCTTTGGCTGCTTTTGATTTTACGCCGGTTATCAGCATCAATGGCGAGCGAGCGAGCCTATCAGAATTTTTGAAAGTCCAATCGGCCGTAAGGCATATGGATATGAATGAGAACGGCGGCGCCTTAAAGATTAGCGATGAGGAGGTAAAACAACGCGTTTTTGGGAACATTATAGACAAAGTTTTTCTTGACGTGTTGATCGACCAAATAGATGCGTCTTTGGCCAAAAAAGCAGATGATCTCGTAAAACAGGCCATAGAGCAAAGCCCCAATCTCCAGCTCGATACCGCGGCCAGGAAGCTCTATGGGTTATCCGCTGAAGATTTTAAAGAGCTGGTCTTAATCCCGCAGGCAAAGCGCGACCTTTTAACGGAGAGATTTAAGGATAATCCTGAGCAGTTGAACCAAATGTGGGAGGATCTGATAAAAACCGCCGATATCAAAATATATTATCCCGGATACAAATGGGAGGGAGGGGAAATAAAGAGGAAATAGGAAAGAAGCGGCCGTAGTTTAGTGGCAGAATGATTGCTTCCCAAGCAATAGGTGGGGGTCCGATTCCCCCCGACCGCATAACATAGTGAGACACGATCGAGCGACTCAAACATGGCAAATAAAAACGCCGAGTTTTACTCGGACGTATTTAGTTTGTTTTTGTAGAATACAGAATGATTTGATGATTTCCTTGTTCAAGTAAGCAAGCAATTCCGAGACTTTCTAAAAATATTCTGAGTGCTGTGCCATGACCGACCACTACAATATTATCCTGCACATCGAGGCTTGTTCCTACATTTTTCGTCAATTCATTAAAAAATTCAGTATATCGTCGAATCACGGCTGTGCGAGATTCGCCCCCCACATCACTAAAATCGAAGTCAGGATTATGTGTTGAAAATTTTTGATTCGGATATTTTAGCTTGACCTCGCTTTTTAGCATTCCATTTAATTGCCCGAGATTTACCTCACGCAAACGCTGATCTGTTATTAGGCTAAGCAACGGATGAAAAATCGCAATCTCAGAAGCCGTTTGCATGGCCCTTATAAGATCGGATGAATAAATCGCTGATACTTTCAATTTTGAAAGCTCGCTTGCAAGACGCTCGGCCTGTTCTTTCCCGGCCGAATTTAAGGGAACATCTATTTGCCCTGTATATCTATGCTCCGCATTCAGGTCTACTTCAGTATGACGACAAAGAACTAGTCTTAATTGGCTCATTATTCCTCCCAATCTGAATTACTATAAGTTAGAACAAATGAAGGTTGGCTGATGTTACACTATATAATCAACCCGACCGAGATGCCTAAACCCGTTGTGCTAAAATAAGCTAAAGAACCCTTATGGGGTCTCAACCTATTAATTCCGAGACCATGATGGGGCACGTAATTTTAGATAAAAAATCGACCCTATGAAGGGTCGATTTTTTTTACGGTACGGACGGTTTCTTTCAGAGACTTTTTAAATTCATTATAAATTTGCTTTCGGTGGCTTTTGCGGGTGGCAAGTATTTCTTTGGCCAAGGCACGGCTTTTGGCTTTGGCTGACTCGATAGATTCTTTTTCGGTGTCATTAGGCCAGCGTTTTTCGTGGTATTTTCTCCAGCACCACCACAAGAACATAGCGAATATTGCGCCAAGCGAGGTAATGATGATATCCGAAGTCGTATCCGCGGAGCTGTTCTGCGCGCGTGCCAGCCAGGACGCATAGTTTGGCTGGATCTGGAGATCCCACAACATTTCAAAACCTTCCCAGAAGATCGCTTCGATAATCGTTACGTCTTCGATTATCTGTCTTGCAATATTTAATTTTCCGGAAAGAATATAGCTTTCCGGGGCATAGAGCTTGATCCAATAAAGCATCACAAAACTCAATCCGACTCCGAAAATAAAATGCCCAAGCACGTCAAACCACCAACCGTTGCTGAAAAGCGCCGGATCGCCCCAGTTGTGTGCTCCCCAAACGTAGGCAAAAAGAACCGCGCAGGCGAGGATCCGGATGTTTGAAGGGCGCTTGAATTCTCTAAAAAGAGATCTTAATTTTGACATGATCATTAATTTAAATTTAGCATGTATTTTGAAATTCCCGAAGGGTAAATAAAAAACCGGTCCTTACGAGCCGGTATTACGAAAAATGCTTTTCCCAGAATGACCTGATTTTAGCGACAACCAATTTTTTGTGTTCTGTCTGTATCGATTGTATTTCCTCCGCGGACAATTTCGACCGCTCAATGATCTCTTCATGAGCCTCCTTTAACGCTTCGTTCGGCCATTTCCAAGCAAAAAATTTCCTGTACGCTCCCCAAAATATCATGGCTATTGCGGCCGCGTAGGAAGTAAAGAGAATGTCCAGGGTGGTATCAAGATTGCCTTTTTGGGCAGTGGCAAGATGTAGAAAAAAATTTGGTTGCGCCCATTTATCCCACAAAAATTCGATTCCTTCCCAAAACTGAGTTTCTATCCAGGTAACCATGGCGATGATAACTATTGCGAGCAGGAATTTATGGAGCTGGATGTATATCCAATTTAAATATTTTTTTGCCCAATAAAGTAGCGCAAATGCCCATCCGAATCCGAAGATTGCGTGGCCAAGCGTGTCGAACCACCAATCAGAGCCCCAGAGCTCGGCATTTACCCATCCCCAAGGCCCCCAAACATAGGTAAAGACCAGATTTGCCAAGAATATCAGGAAATTTGGAGGTTTTATTAATTCGCGGAAAAAATTCTTTAATTTTTGGAAGCGCATTTTCTTTCGCATCCATTTCTGATTCGTAGCATACAAGAATTAGTCAATATTGCCAATAGCAGATTTTAACTTTAGTATGTAGGCAGATAAAAGCTTTTTGAAATTGCCTATATTCATGTTTGCTCTTTTTGTGCTTGCTTTTTTTGTGGCGAACGCCGACGCAGACGGCCTTCCAGATGTAAAAAAACTGCGTGATCTGAAACAAATGGAATCAAGCTTTGTTTATGGTTCAGACGGCTCATTGATCGGTTGTTTTGCTAAAGAATACAGGACCATTCTTTTGGAGAATGAAATACCGCTGATATTGGAAAAGGCCATTATTGCCTCCGAAGATAAAAATTTTTACAGACATCGTGGTGTTGATCCCATGTCCATCGCTAGGGCGGCATGGAATGATTTGCTGGCTTGGCGGTATGTTGAGGGCGGATCAACATTGACCCAACAACTGGCAAAGAACCTTTTTTTATCGCCGGAGAAAACGCTTGAGAGAAAATTTTGGGAAGCAATCTTGGCGATAAGGATAGAAAAGGAATATTCCAAGCGCGAAATTCTGGCTTTATATGTGAATATGACCTATCTGGGCAGGGGTCGATACGGCTTTGAGGCGGCGGCAAGAACTTATTTTGGAAAATCATCAAAAGATCTTACTCTCGCACAAAGCGCGTTCATAGTCGGGCTGATAAATCGCCCGTCTCTGCTGACTGAGGACGAGGAAGCAAATAAAAAAGAAAGTTTTGAAAAAAGATTTGCGGACGCGGTGAAAAGGAAAAACAGGGTTTTGCAGCTTATGAGCGTGGAGAAATTCATAACTGCCGATGAATATTTGCGGGCATATTGGGAAGATATCAAAATTTTACCTGCGAAAACAGATTGCAGGAACGAAGCGCCGTATTTTCTCGAAGAGATTAGAAAAAAATATAAGGATGAATTGCCTTTGCTGACCGGCGGATTGAAAATTTATACGACGCTTGATCCGGCAATCCAAAAAAAAGCTGAAGCCGCTTTAAAGAACGGCCTTCAGAAATATCGCGCAAGGCATCCGGAAAACGCGGAAAAAGCGCAAGGAGCGGTTGTCGTGCTTGATATCAATACTGCGGAGATACGCGCGATGGTCGGAGGTGAAAATTTTTGGAAAAGCGAGTTCAATAACGCCGTTCAGGCGCAGCGCCAGCCGGGATCGGCTTTTAAGCCATTCGCCGACGCGGCATATCTAAAATATGTTTGTACAAAAAGCCGGGAGCTTTGTAAATTTGCGGATTCGCCATTTCCGGTTTCAATGGGAAGGGGACTGGGTTTGCATTATGTCGAGAATTACCCATACTCAAATCTTCCAAGATACCGCGGATTCGTGAATATGGACATACAGCTTGCCGAATCAAGGAATGCCGCGACGATGCATATGGCTTTGGAAGCAGAGAGAGCTTGGGTGAAATTACTGATACCTCAAAAGCTGGCCGAGCATGAAGCAAAAAGAGACGAGAGAATCGCCTACTACAGAAAGCTTGGATATAGCGCGATAGGCGCTGAAAAGGAGTATGTGGAAGAACACGCCGCCATTTCGCGCGGAATATTGTGGAATCCGGAAGACAAAATGAGATGGCTCACGGAACTCGCGAAGAACGCCGGCATCAATTCCAAACTCCAGCCTTATCTGGTAACGGCTATCGGAGCATCGGAGGTAAATGTTTTGGAAATTACATCAGCGTTTATTCCGTTTGTTAACGGAGGATATGGAGTAACTCCGAGCATGATCCGCGGGATTTACGATTCAAAAATGAATCCTGTTCTCCAAACGCAGATAGCGGGTCCTGTTCCTGTTTTCGATGCGTTGAATTTAGGCGAGAATTCCAGGATTGCTGAAAATATGAAACAACTTTTGCGCGGAGTCGTGGATCTGCCGACCGGAACCGCTCATTCCTTGAGAAAGAATTATCCGAGCGGCGACTTTGCCTGCAAGACCGGTACTGCGACAAACACAAAGCAGGACGGAAAAGCTGTGCCTACGGACAACTGGATTATTTGCCTGACGCCGAAATACGCGGTTGGCGTCTGGATAGGCCTTTCCGATAAGGAAGATCTAGGCAACAGGGAAACCGGCTCGATTAACGCCCTTCCCGTATTCGATGAGTTTATTAGAGACTTGATAGTTCCAGATGAAAAATTCGCGACTTTGTTTGAAATCCCGTTGACGGAAAATCCGGCCGAAGGAGTTCCTATTGAGCCAAATAAAGACAGTGAATCTCAAGAATTGTTTGATACTGAAAATAAGACAAAAGCCCCGCAATAGCAATTGTGGGTTTTTTTATTTGTGCTACTCTATCGGTAGAATTTGACAGTTTAATGTTTCGAAGCCTTACCATCGCTTTGTCAATATTTTTTTTATCCTCGGCTTTCGCTGAAGCGGCAAGCATTAATATGCCGAAATCGGCTTCGCAGGGAGAGGTAGTAAAGATCTTAATAACAGATCCGAATAACGAAGAATACCGGATCCAATTTTCTCCGGTTGGGTGGCCACAAAATAAAAAAATCATTTTAATTAGCGCCGTGAATTTGGGCGGAGGAAAACAGATGGCGCTGATTCCTATCGCGCCGGATGAAGTTACTGGTCTTGCACTTATAACGATATTCGCCGCTAGTAGCGGAAATACGCACGCGATTGAGATCAAAAAAGCAAATTTCCAGGTGGCTAAAGGCGTTACATTTGTCGGCGATCCGAAAGGTAAATTAAAAGAAAAATTTGACGATGAAAAAAACGAGTTAAAAAGAATATTTGCGCTCTCAACGCCGGAACGATTTTGGAAAGAAGATCTCAAATTTGTAGCGCCACTGAAAGATATGGCGGTCACTTCTCCGTTTGGGCAGATAAGGCATAAATTTAGCCGCAAAGACGGTAAATGGGACGCCAATCATTTCGGCGCGGATCTCCACGCTGATGTCTGGACCCATGTATATGCAGCGGAAAAAGGAATAGTGCGATTGGCGACAAAGTTTTTAGCTGAAGGCAAAATTATCATTATCGACCATGGCTATGGATTGTTTTCTCTTTATTTTCATCTCTCGAGATTGCAAGTGCATGATGGAGATTTTGTTAAAAAGGGAGATATGATTGCTTTGTCCGGACAAACCGGCGCCTCAATCGGTCCGCATCTTCATTTTGAAATTCGGTTAAACGGAGTAGCCGTAAGCCCGTGGAATTTCATGCAGGAGCCGCCGATGTTCAAGCAAAAAGCGGCATCGCCGCCTTTCTGGAAAAAAAGAGGCGCTAAGTGAAGAAAATAATTTTTATTGTTTTGTTTTGCATTTTTTCTTTTTCGGCTGCGGAAGCCGAGACAAGAAGCGCGTTAATCCTGCAGAAAACGGAAGAAGCGAAAAAATTGCTTGCTGGCGTGGAACTTTCGTTCGAGACAAAAACAGAAACGCGTATCAATAAAAAGAAAGTTAAATCAAAAAAAACCGGCAAATGGGCATGGGTGTCATATAAGCGTACGGTTGAAGTCGTTTCTCAAAAAGAGGTTGCTTTAGCTGTCTGGGACCCGATCGAAGACAAATTCCATATTATTCGCGTTTTAACACCGTATTCATACGGCGCGCCATTTTCCTTTCAGGTGCTGACTTCGGGGTATGATGTGGAACATGTTTCGGGTCGTGGGCCGAGCAAGCTGGTGTTTCAGGTCAGCAAAGAAGGCAGAAAGTTACTTGTGTTTTTTTACAAGCATTGGTGGATGGCTCCGGGCCGTTCTAACAATGATGACCCAAAAGTTTTCGAAAAATACGCGGAGGAAATCATTTACAGTCCTTACGCGCCGGATCTTTACGATGAGGAAACAATATTGAAAGGCGCAGAATTTCTTTTTAGCGAAATTGCCGCGGTAAAGCTTGAGTTGCGTGAAAATGGCGTAGCGTCAAAAGCATATCCGGACAAACCGCTTTCCGAAGTTATTTCGGACGATTATATTTTTAATTTGGGGCATAACGAGCAGATGGATCATGGAAAGTTCGAAGCCGATGCGAATTTAACCGCAGAGGAGATTTCCATAGAATACGCGTTAAACGGCAAAAATGCTTTCCGGTGGATTGCTTCCCCCGCAAACGCAAGGGGGCCGTTTCAATTCACGAATATTGCTAGGGGAAAAAATCCAGGCACTTATGATTATGTGGTGCGTGAATACGCCGGCGTGAATCTGATAAAAGATTTCAACGCGGGTACCCAGGATTTACGCAACATGATTAAGGCAGCGATTTGTCTGCTTGATATTGAGCTCTCAAAAATGCCGAAGGAAGTACGCGACATTTTTTTTGAGGATTACAGGTTGGGAGGCGTTTATCCCAGCATTTGCTATAACGGCGGATGCGGGAAGGCGTTCAGGCTCTACAATTGGTTAAAAAGGAACAAAAAAGAATTGAAGTCAGATGCATTCGAATTTCCGGTTTCGTCCATCGGTCATCCGGAAACTCATACGTATATAAGAAAGCAGGCTTTTTTGTGGGGCTATATCGACCGCATAAAAGAGAAATTGCAAAATTTTAAAAAAGAGCAACAGTAGTTGCTCTTTTTTATTTTTTGGAGCCACCTCCGAGATTCGAACTCGGGACCTCTGCTTTACGAAAGCATTGCTCTACCGGCTGAGCTAAGGTGGCAATGCTATTTATATAGCATTTATTTGTTATTTTGTTAATCTTGCTATAATACATTGACGGCCGTCCAACTATTATAGTAGCTTTAAAATATGGTAAGAGGATATAAGATTATGGCGATTTTATCGACTTTAGCTGGCGGAGCTCTGCTTACGCTGAAAATAAGCGCAAAGGATTTGTGGAAAAGAAAAAAACCGATGCAGGTATATTTTGGAAGATTACTTCTGGCGGATTGGTCAAATTAAAAATTCTCAAAAATAAATCTACGGATTATCAAGCTGATAGCGATGGAAATTTAAAAATTATAATATTTGATGTGCCGGAAAAAGAAAGAAAATTAAGGGCTTGGTTGAGGTCTGCTTTGAAAATATTGGGATTTAGGATGCTGCAACAGAGCGTATGGATCGGGAAGGGCAGAATACCGGAGCTGTTCTTATTTGATTTGCGTCAGAAAAATCTATTGCCATATATCCACATTATGGAGGTAAACAAGGGAGGAACCGTTAAAGAGCTTTCGTAACACGACCTATTGACTTTAATATGCAAATAATGTAAACTTATCGCAGAGCTCTGTAACATTACCTGACTTTCACGAGGAAGCAGGTTTGGGTTGCTTTGTCCCTTTGAATTACGAAACTCCATCTGTGGATAATTTTCAACGCACCGCAAAAACTCACAGATTTCTGTGATTTTGCAAAAATCAAGTTTTTTCTTTAAGCA
>Ga0075957_129_pt1 | contig 10037 bp, 16 predicted proteins | sample RifGroA2_FD_68051 | JGI IMG/M metagenome (GOLD analysis project Ga0075957, IMG submission 68051) | Parcubacteria bacterium GW2011_GWA2_44_13
TGTGCTGGAGGCGGGAGTCGAACCCGCATGCCTTAACGGCGATCGATCTTAAGTCGATTGCGTCTGCCAGTTCCGCCACTCCAGCAAAATTATTACGGGGTATATTTACAACATATCATAGCCAAAAACGGCGCTTAAGTCCAGAATTGTATTGAGCTAAAGAAATTTTGAAGAGACTGCAATAATTGTGCCACCAGTGCCCAGCATCATGAGTCCCGCCAACCCAAAAACACCGAGAGATCCGCACTGATTGAATCCTCCGCCGGCTCCGCTTCCGAAGAATGTGAGCACCGCCGCGTTAACTATTCCCCACATCGCGACCATGATAAACAAGCCGAAAAGCCCGTAGATTATGTATTGCCGGCCTTCTTTCATTTTATCTTCCGATCCGCCGGCAATGACATATTGCACCACTCCCCACAAAAAAACCACGGTCGCTAAAACAAACAGCATTCCGATACTTTGACAAAGAATCTGGACGATTGCATTGATGATGCCCGAAAAGGTGGTCATTAGATTTTTTTATAAATTTATCTAGTAAGCAAAGAAATTTTTAAGCACATCGATAATCGCGCCGACTCCGACTATTATCACGAGCCCGATCAGCCCCCAAATCATATGTCTTTTTCCTGTTGTCCGCGCTTCTTCGTTCGACGCGCCCATAATCATTTCAACTACTCCATACAGGAAAAGCACGGCGGCCCCAACGATAAGTAAGAATTTTATAGGACTGATTATCTCGCGCTCGACGACGCTGATTATTTCATCGATAGTTTTAGCGCCGGCGATAATTGGCGCCAGCGCTAAAAAAACGGATGTTCTAAAAAATCCTTTCATGCTAGAAAGTTCCGGGCCCTCCGGGAACTCCTGTTGATCCTACTCCGAATGTGTTTACTAGCGCCCTAACCAATCCCCAAACCGCGACCATCGCAAAGAGCCCTATCAAGCCCCAGATTATGTAAGTTCTTCCACTTTTGGCTTTCTCTTCATCTCCTCCCGCCGTAATGTAAGTAATGACGCCCCACAAAAACACAACGGTTGCGAGTATCATCAAAATCGGGATGACTGTGTTTAGAATGGTCTGAATATCGGTAAGAATTGTGCCGACTGTCGCCGCGAACGCGAAAAGAGGCGTTACGGCCGCTACGGTCAAAACGATTTTTGCAATTGTTCTTTTATTCATATTATTATTGATTATTAATTACTTATAAAGTTACTAATATACGAATCTATTAACTCAAAAAACATCGACCCTTTTTATTAATATATTCGTACTAATTCGTTATTAGTATTTTTTTAAAGCTGCCGGGCAAAATTGATTATTGCTTGCGCTATCGCGTATGCTCCTATGATGATAGCCGCTCCGATAACCGTCCACATAAATGTAGACTTCGCCTTTTTTAGCTGTTCTTCACTGCCGCGAGCAGAAACAAATAAAAACCCGGAATATATGATGAATACCACTACTAGCACCATGCCAATCCTCGCGATCAATTCGGCTATTTTGGCTACAACCGCTTCAAAAGTACCGGAATTTATTGGGTTTTCTATGGCATGGGCCTTATTGGCAGTAAGCGCCTCTAGCCCAAATATAGCATAAAAGAGCCTATATATTGAATACTTTGCCCTGTGGAAAAAAACTCTTAACATGTAGCTATATTAACATGGACTATTACTTTAGCGATATATCCCAGTGGAGCGGGTTTTGCTCAAGCGTATAAATCATGCCGGTTTTGGGATCCTTGTATTGTTCGACGCCGAATGTCGGCGCTTGCGGAGTATAATGGCTGCGTATATAAGCGCTTGTCGAACCAAATGGGGCAATATCGACTTTACAGCCGTTTGCATGGGTGCAGGTTCCAGCATCAGAATGGCCCGTTTCTGTTCCTGCCGTCATTGTGACTGCACATCCGCAACTATTTTTGAAGGCAATAAGCTCATTAATCGTCTGTTGCCGGATGCCGTCGAGAGACGTGCATTTCGGGTTGTTTTTATCAGAACAGTTGCCTGTTGATGCTATATTAATTCCGGCTGCTGTTAATTGTTGCTGGGCTTGAGTTTGGTTTAGTGTTTCGCCCGGCGGAGCCGGAGGCGCTGGCGGTAGCGGTATTGGAGGTTGCGGCGGAGGAGCTGGCGGAGTAACAATAGCTTGTTCGCATATCGGAGTATTATTCCACGCCGCGACAGGCCTTCCAGACGCTAAAGTTTTGATTATCGAATCAACTATCAACCATGCCAGGAACGCGATGAGAATTCCTATCAGAGCGTTCCAAATTATGGCTTTACCCCTTTCAATCTGTGTGGGATTCCCGATGCTGATCAGCCAGATTATTCCTCCGTAAAGAAGCGCTATCACCAAAATAGGCAATGATAGCCAAAGGATGAAATTTATGATGTTATCCGCCAGAAGCCAAAGATGGCATGGTGTGCACGGAACATTGCCGGTGGCCGAAGTTCCGCATGGGACTAATTGGGTGGGTATGCGGAGAGCGGCGTGCGCGATGTTTATCATTTTTATTTAAATTATCTTTGATTAAATTTGGCCTTTGCTTTATCAATGGCGTCGCGCATCGTGCTTTTTCCAAGCGCCAGATCCTCAATCATGGTCCGTAAAATGCCCTCTGATCTCACGGGATCCGGGTCGTTCCAGATTTTTAATGCCAAAATACTTTCGGCAAAAACAGATTTTACCGAATCGCCGGAATAAGACGGCAAAACGTCTCTTCGCGGAGAAACATTATTTTTGCTTGCGGCGAAAAGCGCGGATATTTTTGAGGCGGTGAGAAATTTAGCCAGGCTCCATGCCAAGTTCTGGTTTTTTGACGCCATTGGAACCGAAAGCGCGAAAAGCTGGCCGGACGTTATTGGCCTTGCTTCTTTGGATAACTGCGGCAAAGCGGAGACGCCAAAATTGAGATGGGGATTTTTGGATCTGATCAGGTCATATTCGCCGGAAAATCCCAGATACATCGCGAGTTTCCCGCCGGTAAATGTATCTCTGGCCTCCGGAAGCGCCGCGGACCAGCTTTGCGCAGTTTTTGTTGGATTGGCAAAATCCGCGAAGAAGCGGAGGGCTTCTTCTGCCGGACGGACTTGTGCGTTTGAGTCTTGCGGAAGATCGCCTAAAACAGTAGCGCCTTTTTCATTCACTATCTTCTCGCCCGCTTGAAGGAAGAGCGCCGTGAGTATGCCTGTTGCATTATTTATATTTGACGCCCTGCCGAGAGCCGCGCCGGATACCAAAATATTTCCCGATGAGTCTTTAGATGTCATTTTCTGCGCGAGATTCAGGAATTCATTCCAGGTTTTTGGCGGCATGGTTACAAGGTTTTTGGTAAAAATATCTTTATTAAAATAAAGAACCAGTGAATCTCCGTAAAGCGGAATACCAAGGATATCATTTTGCTGTCCGAGGAATGAATTTGCCGATTCAACGAATTGCTGAGTAATCTCTCTTTCCGTAATCTGGCTAGACGGAGCAAAAGACAGCTTGTCTTTATGCTTGGAAAGAAGATTCGAAGGAAATACGATGATGTCGGGCGATTCCCCGCGCGCTATCGCGTTCAAAAACTCCCCCTCAAAATCAACCCTATTTTTCTTTTGGTATCTAATGATAACGTTCGGCCTTGATTGCCCGAATTCATGGAATGGATTGTTAAAAACATTTTCATCTTCAAACCCCCACATCACAATATTACCCCCGGCATTCTCGTCTCCGCGGAGACCCGGCAGGATGCCGGTGATAATCAAAACCGCGACCGTTAGAAGCACGATCGCCCCCAAAATAATTCCGACTTGAAATTTACTCATGTTTTAATCTTTTTTATTGAATATTAATCCGTAATGATGCGAGCCGGCGGCGAATTCTTTTTGGAAATTAAATCCCGCGCCCAGGAACGCCGTTTTTATTTCTTCTTTATTTACTTTAGAAGAAGGTATCGGATGAGCGGAGTCATTTTCGTTCCATTCGATAACAAGAATGCTTCCGCCCGGCCGCAGAATGCGGGCAACTTCGCTTATGACCGTGTTTTGGTTCTCGACTTGGAAAAGTATGTTGGCGACAAGCACCTTATCTACCCCCCAGTCTTTTATGCCGGAGCCTCGCGGTGTTTCAAGGTCCGCGCGCGTAGGCTCAACGTTGAAAAGATGAAAAAGTTTGGCTTTGGAGCGCGTTGCTTCAAGCGCTTCAGGCCGGATATCCAGCGAGTAAATTTTGCCGTTCTGTCCCACTTTTTGGCCCAACGGTATGGAAAAAAAACCCGGCCCGCAGCCAAAATCGGCGATCCTCTCGCCCGGCCTGATGTCCCACTCCTCCAGCGCCGAATTTGGATTTAAAAAACCGATAGGTGGCATAATGTTATGTTATCAAATTTGACCTAAACGGACGAGGGCAGTTGACAACCACTATGTGGATATGGTAAGAATATTGGCAGATTGAAAATCCCTATTAGTCCTGAACTCGAAAGAGCAGGCTTGGGACGGAAGGAGAGGGAGAATTATGGAGGATATGAGTTTATTTAGCATGATAGTTTACGGTGTTTTTGGGCTATTTGCCTTGGTCGTATTTTTCAGCTCATGGTTTACGGTGGAGCAGCAGACGACAGCTGTGATAGAGCGATTCGGCAAGTTTGTGCGCATTGCCACGGCTGGACTGAATATAAAATTGCCCATCATTGAGCAGATAGCCGGACGTCCAAATTTGCGGGTACAGCAGCTGGATGTAAAGGTAGAAACCAAAACGCAAGATAACGTTTTCGTTCATGTCGTTGTGTCTGTTCAGTTCTTTGTTTTGAAAGAAAAGGTCTATGATGCATTTTATCGGCTTACTAATCCTACCAAGCAGATCACGTCTTTTGTTTTCGACGTTGTGCGGTCGAGCGTGCCCAAGATCAAGCTCGATGATGTTTTTGAGAAAAAAGACGACATAGGCGATGCCGTAAAGAAAGAATTGACTGAGGTTATGGACGATTACGGTTATAACATCGTTAAGGCTTTGGTCACGGATATTGATCCCGATCCTAAAGTAAAAGAGTCAATGAATGCCATCAATGCGGCCCAGAGATTGCGGGCTGCGGCGCAGGAACAAGGCGAGGCAGAAAAGGTCATATTGGTCAAAAAGGCAGAAGCCGAATCAGAAAGCAAGATACTTCAGGGTAAGGGTATTGCCGGCCAAAGAAGAGAGATAATCGCCGGTTTGCGCGATTCGGTTGAGCAATTCAAAGAAAGCGTTCAGGGCGCCACTTCTCAAGACGTAATGCAACTTGTTCTTTTGAACCAGTATTTTGATGTATTGAAAGATATCGGTGCGTCAAATCGCAGCACGACAATTCTTTTGCCGCATTCCCCGGGCGTAGTAAAGGAATTGGGCGAACAAATTCGTGACAGTTTCATCGTCGCAGAGCAGGTTAAGGGTAATGGGCTGGATAAAGATAGCAAAGTCGCCTCTGTGTCATAAAAAAATAAAATAAAAAGCGCTGACCAATATTGGCCACGCTTTTTTCTTTCTCCAATCTATTTCTTCCTCCTAATGAACGCAGGGATTGCGTCCCAGTCGGATTCGTCGGAGGGGGGAGGGTCTTTTTTGACGCCGTTTATGCTGTTCGCCGAAGAATGATTATTTGAAGAAAGCGAGAAGCCTTCGCCGTTTTTTATAAAATCGATTTTGGCGGTCAAAGGCGTAGTTGTTTTCGGCGCGAATGGGCCGAAGAGGGTGGGTGATTTCCCGGTTTGTCCGTCTGGGAAGCCGGACGCGATGACCGTTATTTTCAACTTACCTTTCTTCAGCCGTTCGTCCTGAATTGCCCCGAAAATTACTTTGGCATCAGGATCTATTGATTCGGTGATCACTTTCGCGGCGCTCTGAATTTCCCACATGGTCATGTCCGGGCCTCCGGCTATGGTGAATAGCACTCCTCTCGCGCCGTTAATAGAGATATCAAGCAATGGCGAGCTAATCGCCGCTTTTGCGGCTTCTTCTGCTCTCGATTCGCCTTCTGCATGTCCGATACCCATCAGTGCGGACCCAGCGTTTTGCATTATTGAGCGCACATCAGCGAAGTCTACGTTGATGACTCCGGGCATTGTTATTAGATCGGAAATTCCTTCAACCGCGTGCTTTAAAACATCATCGCACATCGCGAACGCGGAAAGAAAAGACATTTCTTTGTCAACTGTTGAAAGCAGCCTGTCGTTTGGAATAACAATTAACGCGTCAACCGAATCGCGAAGCCTCAATAATCCGTTTTCCGCGAGTCTCGCGCGTTCAGCCCCTTCGAATGTAAATGGTTTCGTGACAACCGCGATGGTTAACGCCCCCAAAGATTTTGCCGCTTGCGCGATTGACGGGGCGGAGCCGGTTCCCGTGCCCCCTCCCATTCCGCAGGTGATGAAGACCATATCTGCACCCTTCAGACATTCCAAAATTTCATCTTTTGTTTCGTCCGCCGCTTGTCTTCCCAATTCCGGGTTCATTCCGGTTCCCAAACCTTTCGTGAGCCCCTTGCCGATGCGGATCTTTTTATGGGCGAGACTTTGATGCAAGTCCTGCGCATCCGTGTTTATTGCGATAAATTCAACTCCACGGAGCTTTGAGCGCACCATATGGTTCACGGCATTTCCTCCGGATCCGCCGGTTCCGACCACTTTTATTCTCGCGAATGATTCTATTTCAGGTTTAATGTGTGGCACGATTGGTTGAATAGTTAAATGGTTAAATAGTTAAGTTGGCAATATAGTAGCGCACAGATAAAAGCGCGCAAGAGTTGACAATAGGGAAAAAAGAAGGTAGTGTTACGGCAAAAAGGCGCGGAGCCAGCGGAAGAATGGGCCGGAAGGGCCGCGTAAGAGAGAGCTTTGTCTTTTTTTTTCTTCAAGAGCCATTAACGCAACCCCGATTGCGCCGGACCAAATGTTATTTTTTATTTTATCTTGAAAACCGCCGAGGTTTGCGGGTTCCGCGACGCGCGCCGGAAGTTTTAAATGATCTTTCGCGTATTCCGCGATGCCCGGCAAATTGGAGCCGCCACCTGTGATGACAATACCAGCGGGCAGGAGGCCCATCCTTCCTACTTTCTTTAAATGTTTTTCAATCAGCTCAAAAATATCACCGAGCCGCGCGTCGATTATTATTGACAGCTTCTTTTTTGAATAATGGCCGTAGACGAGTTCGTCTCGCGAGGATTTTTTCGGGACACCATGAAGCGTCTCACTTTCTACTGTGCCGTAATTTAATTTAAGTTTTTCCGCTTCTTCCAAGGTTATCTGAAAGCCAACGGCAATATCGTTTGTGATGTGGCTGGAGCCGATAGGCAGGACCTCCAGCGAGTAAGGGTGGTTTTCTTCAAAAAGCATGAGCGATGTAGTTGCGGCGCCAATGTCCAAAATCATGACTCCGAATTCTATTTCACGTTTGGTAAGAACCGAACTGGATAATGTAAAAGGCAAGGCTATGATATCTTCCACATCAATATCGGCTTCGTCCAGTGTTTTTAATAAGCTTTTAAAATTTTGGGAAAAAATGCTGATGAATAAGGTCTCCGCTTCCAGCTTGATTCCAGATAACCCTACAGGGTCGTGGGTCAGCGTTTCGTTGTCGATTTTGTACGAGATAGGAATTTGATGGAGGATTTCGCGGTTTTGCGCGCGGGAAAGATTTGTTTCGCTTGTAGCAACCGCGCGCTTTACGTCTTCTTTTGAAATCTGTCCGTCAGCGCGCGATATTGCGACAAGGCCCTTTGATTTCTGAAACGCGAGCCCGATTCCGCCTATGCCTACATAAGCGGCGCAGTCCGATATGCCGGTTGCATTTTCCAGATTTTCCATTGCCGTTTTTAAAGATTTCGCTGCGGCTTCGCTGTCTATGATAACCCCTTTACGTATTCCGTCCAACACGTTTGTTGCCGCGCCCAACACTTTAATGTTTCCGTCGCCGCCCATTTCTAAAGCGACGGCTTTTACGGAGTCGGTGCCCAAATCTATTCCGATGACGGCTCGCGATTTCATCCCGTTTAGAAATAAGACGCAGACTTCAGCTTCTGCGCGTTAACTTGATAATATTTAATCATTTTAAGTTTTTTGTTTTGCATTATATATTTTGGGCGTCTGCTATTTCTAACGGGACTCATCCTATTTATTTAATATTTTTTGCTCTAATTTTTCCATTTTTCTTGCGTCACTAAAGAAAGTACATTCGCAGTTTTGTTTTTGTTGCGATATTGTTTGTTCAGGCGTCTCATAAAGTGAGGCTGTGCAAAAACAACGCTAAGTTCGAATTTCCGCGAACTTTCCGGATGTTTAGGCGGAAATATTTTGTTGTAAAGTTCCTTAAATTCCGCGGTATTTATTCTCTTCTTTGTCAAATTTCTGAATTCAATCATTTTTTTCTAGTTCAGATTTGAGCGCTCTCGATATCCTGTCTCCGGACGCCTTTCCTTTTAAAGTCGGCATTATTACTTTCATGACCTTAGCGAAGTCTTTCACATCTGTAGTCCCGGCCTCCCTGATGCCGTCCTTGATTATCCGCAAAAGGTCTTCATCGGAAATCTCTGGGGGGAGGTAAGTTTTTAAGATGGAGAGCTCTTCCATTTCTTTTTCCGCAAGCTCGGCCCGTCCTCCTTTTTTGAATCCTTCCGCGGCATCTTTTCTTTTTTTTGCTTCGGAAGAAATGACATCAAGAACTTCTTGGTTCGAGAGGCCGATATCCCTTTTCCGAAGTTCGATTTCTTTGTTGGCGATCGATGACGAGACCATTCTCAAAGTGGAAACGCGAAGAGCCTCACCCTTTTTCAGAGCGCTTTTTAAGTCATCCGAAAGCTGTTTTTTTAATCCCTCCATGTTTAAAACTCTGCATCTTTAATTGTATTACTAAAACAAGAACATGTAAATTTTATTTTATCTTGCCGAGTTTCCGGAGCTTCTGCATCTCTTTTTGCCAGGCGATCCGCCTCAAGGCCTCTTTCTTTTTTTGGTATTCTGAAAGATTTGATTTATGATACCGCCCGCTTCTCGCGTGCGCCAAAAAACCGCTTAACTGAAGCATTTTATTGAAACGCCTGAGTAAACTGCCGGCTGACTCATTGTCTCTTTTTCGTACTTCTACCATGAATAGTTTATAGTTATTAGTTTATAGTTGATAGTTCAGACATTAACCGTGTTAGCCTTATTTTTAGCCCATCCGCCCAAAAGATGCAAGTGGATGTGGTCTACTATCTGCCCTCCTTCCTTTCCCACATTAAAGACAAGTTTGTAGCCGTTTAGCCCCAATTTCTCTGCCGCATCCCTTGCCATATGTATAAGGTGCCCCATCAAAACCTCGTCTTCGTGTAGAACTTCCTTTATTGAAGGAATATGTTTCTTGGAAACCACCAAATAATGCACGGGCGCGGAAGGATAAATGTCTTTAAAGACCACGACACTATCCGATTCCATGAGAATTTCGGCGGGAGATTGTTTTGAGGTGATTTTGCAAAAAACGCAATTATCCATATTATTTATAATGATTATTAATATCTATAACCTCTACTATACCTTTTTCTTTGAAAATAAAAATAGCTCGATATTTTTTATCGATCCTAAAACTCCAGATACGGAGATGTTTTGGTTCCAAAAGTTCGGTTTCTAGGCTTGGATGGAAGACATTGTCTTCAAAAAGCTGTTTTTGCTTAATAAATTTCTTCTCCAGTTTGTGCTTCTGGAGATATTTGAGCAACTCTTCTGGTAAAAGCAGAATTTTCATGCTTTGAAATAGGACGACCGCCTAAGCCCTTTTGAAAGGCTTTCCAAAAATTTTGCACTATATTTTTTTGTTGCTTTAAAACCGGCCAAAATTTCTTTTGTGCTGCGAGTAGACGGAGAAGCGAAAAGATCGCCTTCAATTATTTGGCGTAGTTGCTCGTATCTCATTTTTTTCTCAACCAGCTCTTTATATTCTTTTTTAGGTATAGTTACCGTAACCATAGTGCGATTGTAGCATTAAAGACGATGAAATTCAAACGGATGGACACCAAAAAACCGCTTGGCGATAGAGAATGTATCTAATA
>Ga0075957_108_pt1 | contig 8337 bp, 8 predicted proteins | sample RifGroA2_FD_68051 | JGI IMG/M metagenome (GOLD analysis project Ga0075957, IMG submission 68051) | Parcubacteria bacterium GW2011_GWA2_44_13
GGAAGCCAATATCACGGGCGTAATCGGCGGGACATCTGAATTTACCGGGAAACGCCTGGAGATTCTTAAAGAAATTATTCCTACGATTAAAAAAATAATAATTTCCGCGGAAAAGAAGTTTCCAAACTATAACCCTTTCATGAGTTCCTTAAAAGCAGGCGCCGCCAAGCTCGGTATTGAAATAGCGGAATTTCCCACGGAGGATGCCAAAGATTTTGTTTCTAAATTGCCAACGATCATAAACAAAAAAAACGGGGATGCTTTCATGTATTTTCCGGGCCCAAATAATTTTCCATTGGAGGACAAAGACAGAAAGCTTATAGTCGCTCAACTGATAAAAGAAAAATTACCTTCCATAGGCCACAATATGGAGCTTGGAGCGAACACCGGTATTCTGGCGAGTTATGGAAATTATCGTTTTGATGTCGGCAAAAAAGCGGCTTTGCTGGCCGATAAAATTTTAAAAGGCGCGCAGGTTAAAGATGTGCCGGTTCTTTTCATTAAAGATTTAACCATGGAAATCAATCTCAAAACCGCGAAAAGCATAGGTATTACCATTCCGCAAGATATTTTATTACAAGCCAATAAAGTTTATAACGAATAATTATTAGTTTAATTACAAATTCATGAAATTCACATTCAAACAGGCGGTTTTCGCGGTTTTCGCGGCAATTATTATTGTCGGCGGATTTTATTCTTGGCAGTTTATTGCCGAACAAAACAAGCCGGTTGTTCCGCCAAAAAATTATAAAATAGGATTTTTAGCTTTAAGCGATAAAGACGTCCAAAGCGAAAACTTTATAGCATTTAAAGCGCGCATGGAAAAACTAGGCTACATAGAAGGCAAGAATGTGGAATATATTGTAAAACAGGGCGATAGAAATATAAAAGGCGACCTTGAAAATGGCGCCAAAGAACTTAATGAAGCAGGGCTGGACCTGATCTTGACCGGAGGAACGACATCCACCGTTCCGTTGAAAGAATTAGTAAATCTAAAAACCCCGGTTTATTTTCTTTCAGCCGCAAGACCCGAATTGGTGGTTAGCAACCTTACATCGCCGGAAGGGCTGATAACCGGCATGTCCGAAGGGGTTGTTTCGCTGGCAGACAAACGCTTGGAATTTTTGAAAGAGATTGACCCTTCGATAAAAAAGGTTGCGTCTATTGTTGAAAAAGGGCATACGACCGCCGCCGCCGCACAGGCGAAGATCGATGCCGCAGCAAAAAAATTAGGGATAAAAACCGTGGTCATTGAAATAGATGCCGGCAAATATGAGCAGATTTTTGAAAAGCTAAAGACAATAACAAGGGCAAATGGAATAGACGGGTATATTGCGTGCACGTGCTTAAGCAACGAGAAATACGCAAAAGAACTGGCCGATTATTTTCGTAAAGAAAAAATTTCGTCCATCAATGCTGAAGTTGGCATAGGAGCCAAGCTTGGGTGGTTAGCTACCTATTCCAATAACAGGACCAGAACAGGCGAACTGGCGGCTGAAAGCGTGGATAGAATTTTAAAAGGAACTCCAATTGCGCAAATTCCGGTTCAATTTGCCAGCGATATTTTGTTCGAGCTCAATCTAAAAACAGCCAAAGAAATAGGCGCAACGATACCTCAAGCTATAATTTCTCGCGCGAACAAAATTTATAATGAATAATTTTAATTTATTAGTTTAATTTATTAATTTATGAAACTCACACTCAAACAGGCGATCTTCGTGGCATTGGCGGTAATTATTGTTGTTGGCGGATATTTTTCATGGCAGTTTATTGCCGAACAAAACAAGCCGGTTGTTCCCCCAAAAAATTATAAAATAGGATTTTTGGTGCTTACTGAAAAAGACGCTCAGAATGAAAATTTCGCGGGTTTTATGTCGCAAATGGAAAAGCTCGGTTATAAAGAAGGAGTGAATGTCGAATATATCACAAAAATTGCCACAAGGGAGCCGGGCGCGCTGGATAAAGCCGCCGCCGAATCAAATATGGCCGGATGGGATCTTATAGTTGTGGGTTCTACGTCGGCCGGCGAGGCATTGAAAAAATTACCGGATCTAAAAACCAAAGTTTTCTTTTTAGCCGCCGGGAGGCCCAAGTCGCTTGTTGAAAATTTCGTAGCGCCGGAGGGGCTTATCACGGGGATGGGGGAACCAACCGCGGAGTTTGCCGGCAAACGGCTTGAATTTTTAAAAGAACTTATCCCGTCCCTCAAAAAAATTGTTTCTATCGTAGATCGCGATCACGCCACAGGTCTTGCTTTTATAAAGTCCATGGAAACTGCCGCGGCTCCGCTTGGCCTGAAAATAGAAATTATTACGGCGGAGGGTCCGGATGATTTAGTGAACAAACTTTCTTCGATCAAAGGCGAAGGAGGCACTGTTGCTTACGTTGCTTGTTCTTGTCCAAGCAACACTCAACATCCGAAGGAACTGGCCGATTATCTATTGGAAAACAAAATACCATCAATGAGCGACGAAGTTGAAATTGGTGCGAGAATAGGGTGGCTTGCGACTTATAGCAACGACCGCAGAAAAGCGGGCGAACGCGGCGCAGTATTGGTTGATCGAATTTTGAAAGGTGCGCCAATTTCTAAAGTACCGGTGGAGATCGCAAAAGATGTGCTGCTGGAAATAAATCTTAGCATCGCCAAGGCGCTCGAAATCGTCGTTTCACAATCAGTTATTTCTCGGGCGAACAAAACATATTAGAAGCAGAAACAAATGAAAAATTTTTCGGGGTTTTCTTCAGCCAAACTGTATCAATTGTTGTTTTTAGGGGTTGCGGCTGTTTTGACCATCGTTTCGGCAAATATGGCTTGGCTTTTTCCAACACGCAGTGAGCTGGAGGCCCAGGCATATTTATTGCACAGGAGCGCGGCGGATAACGTAAGGAACCAGCTGTTTTTATTTTTGAGCCGTTACGAAAAATCTTTGGAAGACGGCGCCGATGTGATTGGCCAGTTTAAAGAAAAAAAAGAAGATATTATTTCACGGTTGCTTAAAGAGAACCAGCCGCTTGAGTCCTTAACTCTTCTGGATAATAATGGCAGTGAAATATTCAAACGGCACAGATTTCTTTTGGTTTCCGAAACAGATTTAAAAAACCGCGCCGAAGAAAGAGTGTTCGCTGTCACAAGAGAAGGCGGTATTTATCGCGGACCGGTAGAAATATCCGGTATTTCGGAGCCCATTATTACGATCGCCGTGCCAATTAACACGAAAACCGGTTTTTCTGCGATGGTAGCGGAAATTAATCTCAAGTTTTTTTTGGACGTGGTGCGCACTATTACTGTCAGCAAAGAAAGCGCGGCTTACGTAGTTGACGAGAACGGATATATAGTGGCGCATCCGGATTCGTCTTTGGTATTCGGGCGCGCGAATGTTATTGATAGAAAAATTGTTGCCGAAGCCCTTGCGGGGCGCGAGGCGGACACGCGCGCGGCAGGTTTTGGGTATAAATATAAAAACGGAGACGACGTATTTGGCGTGGCCCTGTCTTTTGATCTTATGGGCTGGGCCATAGTTGTGGAGGACCCTAGCAATATTGCGCTTGCGGCATCTACGAGGATATCTATTGTGGCCATTATATCTTTTACGCTTGAGATTTTGCTAGTGATATTGCTTATCTGGAACTATATAAATCTTATTAAGGTGGCCTCTTTGTTTTTTCAGGAAAAGAGTCAGAGAGAAGCGATCTTAAACAGCCTTTACGACGGCGTTTTGGAATATGATGAAAATTTTAACGTAAGATTATTAAATCCAAAAGCCGAGGAAATTCTCGGGATAAAATTCAGTAACATTGAAAAAACCCCGATTACACCTGATATTGCGCAAGCGCGCCCGGAACTGAAGGCGCTCGCCGAACTCATGTATCCTTCACTTGCTCCTTATGCATCCTCGGCAAAACAGCTTCCCGGGTCCAACGCTAAGGCTATGGAAATACATACTTCAAGGCCGGAATTAAAATTATTTGTTACTCTCACTCAGGTTTTAGACGAGCGCGGAAACGTGCGCGGATTTCTGAAAATTATCCACGACGCGTCCCGGGAGCAGCTTATCTCCAAACTAAAATCGGAATTCGTATCGATCGCCGCGCACCAACTAAGAACTCCGCTCTCGGCGATCAAATGGACGCTGAAATTCATGCTTGACGGCGACGCCGGAACGCTTTCCACTTCCCAACTGGAATATCTTGAAAAGGGCTATATGATCAATGAAAGGATGATACATCTTGTGAACGACCTTCTGAACGCGGCGCGCATTGAAGAGGGCAGATTTGGCTATGAATTTAAAGAGCTGGATCTGGCAGCTTTTGTAAAAGAAACTGCGGCAAATTATGATTCAGCCGCAAAAAGCAAAGCAATCGATTTGCGGCTTGAAGAAATTAAAGATAATTTCCAGCCGATTTTTGCGGATAAAGAAAAATTATCGCTTGCACTGACCAATATTCTTGATAACGCGATCAAGTATACGCCAAAAGGAGGAAAAATTAACGTGGTCTTGTCGAAAAAAAACGAATTCGCGGAAATAACAGTATCTGATAACGGGCCCGGGATACCTGAAAATGAGAAACGAATGGTTTTTTCCAAATTTTTTAGGGCATCCAATGTTTTACGCACGGAAACAGAAGGTAGCGGGCTCGGTCTTTTTATCGCGTACAATATCATCAAACGGCACGGCGGTGACATCGCGTTTGATTCGAAAGACGGGGCAACGAGTTTCATTTTTACCATACCTTTAAGAAGAGAAAATATTCCGAGCGAAGAGAGTCCGACATTGAAAGAATTTTTAGAAACAATTTGATCCACAAATTTGACGGTGTGGCATAAATAATAAATATATTGTATACTCATTATGTGGCTTTGTATGATTATTAACAGCTAAATTTAAGAGGATAAATGAAAAAAAATAGAATTTTGATCATAGAGGACGAGCCGGTACATTTAAACGTGATGAAGGCCAAGTTGGCATACGAGGGTTATGAAGTAAGCTACGCAACTGACGGCCAGACCGGGTATGAAATAATGGCCGAAACACAGCCGGACCTGGTTCTTTTGGACATTATTCTGCCAAAAATGAACGGGTTTGAATTTTTAGAAAAAGCAAAAAAGGAGGGCTTTACCGAAAAGATTCCAGTTATAATCGTTTCGAATTCGGGACAACCGGTTGAGATCGATAAGGCGCTGAAACTGGGAGCGCGGGATTTTTTGGTAAAAGCGGAATTTAATCCGTCCGATGTGGTTGGCAAGGTTGAAAAATTTTTAGGAATCTCAGGGCAGTCCAATGGCACCGAGAATGGGATTTTGCCGGCTGTCCAAAAAAAAGACAGCAAGGTAAAATTACTTATCGTCGAAGACGATAAATTCTTAAGGGATCTTATGGTGCAAAAACTTCAAAAAGAAGGCTTTTCCACCATTGAAGCCATTGACGGCGAAGTTGGATTGAAGCTGGTCAAGGAAAATTTTCCGGACCTGGTGCTGCTTGACCTTATTCTTCCCGGACTCGATGGCTTTGAGGTTTTAAGGCAAATAAAAGACGACCAAAAAACAAAATTAATACCGGTTATAGTCCTCTCGAATCTTGGACAAAAAGAGGATATGGACAGGGCACTTGCCGGTGGCGCCGAGGATTTTATGGTAAAAGCGAATTTCACTCCGGGAGAAATTGTCGCGAAAATCAAAACCGTTCTTCAAAAGAAATATTTTTAAGGTTGCATGATCTATTTTTTGCGCGGAGTAAATTCTTACACTGCAATCAAAAAAATAAATGAATTTAAAGAAGCGTTCAAGAAAAAAAACGAGAGTTTTTTAATTGAAGAGTTGGACGGCGAAACAGATGAAATATCGGAAGCGCAATTTTTTTCCATGCTCGGCCAAGAAAGCCTTTTTGCCGAAAAACGGCTGGTAATTTTTAAGAACATATTTTCGAAAAACGAAGCATTTGCGGAATTATTTACAAAAAACGCCGGCACTTTAAAAAAATCCCGGGATATTTTCGTTTTTTGGGAGAACGCCCCCAAAAATGAGATTTCGGCTGTTTTTGAAAAATATTCTGAAAAAGTACAGGAAGTCGGGTTGTTAAAATTTCCGGCGCTTGATAAATGGCTCGAAAAAAGATCAAAAGAGATGGGTTTAGGGCTTAACAAAGACGAGCGCGCTCTAATGATCGAAGAAGCCGGAGAAGGAGCAGAATGGGCACTGGAGGGAGAGCTTGAAAAATTAGTATTAGAAAAGCCGCAGCAGGGAACTTCGCAAGACCTTGCGAGCGCGACGGCGCGAGCACGAGGAATTTTTCAGCAGAAAAATATCCGTGTCTTGCCGAAGTACCCTGCTAAGGCTGATGCCCAAAGCCCATTTGTTTTCGTAGAAAAAATGTTTGGGCCGCGAGCCCTGCTTGCGGTAAAAGAGCTTTCCTTATCCGGCCAGGACATCCAGCGGTTTATTTATGTATTGCTTTGGAAATTAAAGCAGAAGAGAATGTACAGTGCCTATTTCGAGGGAATCAAAGCCGAGTCTCAAATGCGCAGAGATCCCAAAAACTCCGAAGAAATTTTTGACAAGTTTATTTCTTCGATAAAAACTTAGAAAGGTTCGATTTGATGTGTGAGGCCTTGTTGGGTTTGATTATCCCTTTTTTGGCTGATTTGTCCGCGATTTTATAGGCAAATGAAACAGAGGCCGCGGTTTTTTCGGTTGTTGCTGCTTTTATCGCACCTTTCAGTTTATCTTTCCATTCGCGGTTGTGTTTCCGCCTGGATTCGGATTGGCGCAACGCCCTTTTTGCTGAACTTGTTATTGGCATAGGAGCAATATAGCATATCGAATAAAAAAGAAAAGAGTGCTAAAATGATTAAAGAAGAGGTAAGAATATGGGTAATATTTGGCTTTTAGCGGCGGTTGGGGCTGTAGCGGGATTTTTGTTGTCGGGCATACTTCTGACATTTTTCGGGACAGTAGTACTTACTGTTACGATTATATCGCTGAACGTTTGGCTGTTTACCAGACAAAGGATTGCGGATACATCAGGAGCCTGTGCGGAGTTTTTATTTGTACTGTCCTTATCGGCCGGTCTTGTTATCGGTATGTTGTTGGTTTCTATTTACAAAATGATTGCATAACAAAACAATAACCCGGCAGCTGTCGGGTTTATTTTATGTTTTTTATTGCATCCCTTATTTCTGCGGCTTTTTCGAAGTCCAAGTTTTTGGCGGCTTCCAGCATTTCTTCTTTGAGTTCTTGTTTTAACTTTTCTTTGGACATGCTTTTGGACATTTTTGTAATATCGAATTTTGTTTTTTTATCATCCGTGCCGAAAATATTTTCAGTGATCTCGCGCTGAATTTGAGTGGGGGTTATGCGGTGTTTTTTATTATGTTCTTTCTGTATTTTTCTTCTCCTTTCGGTTTCTTCCATGGCTGTCCGCATTGAGCCCGTGATTGTGTCAGCGTACATTATCACCGTTCCTTCAGTGTTCCGCGCGGCGCGTCCAATAGTTTGGATTAAGGTTTGGGTGTTACGTAAAAAGCCTTCTTTATCCGCGTCCAAAATTATTACGAGAGAAACTTCCGGCAAATCAATGCCCTCTCTCAATAAATTTATTCCGACTATCACGTCATAAGTTCCTTTTCGAAGGTCGGTCAAAATTTTATGACGCTCTATTGTTTTGATATCCGAATGCAGATATTCAGCTTTTATATCTTCTTCTTTTAAATAATCCGCGAGGTCCTCGGCCATTCTCTTTGTGAGCGTAGTCACGATTACTCGTTCTTTTTTATCAACGCGTTTTTTTATTTCGGAGATATTCATAATCAACGGGAGTCGCCGAAACATAGACCACTTGGCCGATTTTTTTATTAAATTCCTCAAATTTCAGCGGCCTGTTGTCTATCGCGGAGGGGAGACGAAAGCCGTAATTTACTAATGTTTCTTTTCTCGAGCGGTCTCCAAAATACATTCCGCGGAGCTGGGGCATGGTCATGTGCGATTCGTCTATAAATGTAATATAATCTTTCGGCAAATAATCAAGAAGAGTGGACGGCGGCTCACCAGGTTTTCTGAACGAAAGCTGTCTCGAGTAGTTCTCGATGCCGTTTGTAAAGCCGGTTTCCCGGAGCATTTTTAGGTCAAAATTTGTCCTTTGTGAAAGCCGTTCTGCTTCCAGAGGTTTGTTTTCTTTTTTAAACCTAATCAGCTGCTCTTTTAGCTCTAATTCAATGTTTTTTAGCGCTATTTCAAGCTTTTCCTGTGGTGTCACAAAGTGCTTGGCGGGGAAGATTTTGACGGAAGCGCCGTCCGCCGGGAAAACACTCGGTGTTTGAAGCCCGCCAACACCGAGTGTTGAG
>Ga0075957_137_pt1 | contig 7901 bp, 10 predicted proteins | sample RifGroA2_FD_68051 | JGI IMG/M metagenome (GOLD analysis project Ga0075957, IMG submission 68051) | Parcubacteria bacterium GW2011_GWA2_44_13
ATCTACCAGGACCGGACCTTTGATTTTAAATTAAAAACGCCTCCCGCCTCTGATCTTTTGCGGAAAGCCGCGGGCGTTGAGAAGGGCGCTGCGAATCCAAAAACCGGAAAAGTAGGAAAAATTTCAAAATCAAAACTGAAGGAAATTGCAGAGAGGAAAATGGAGGACTTAAACTCAAACGACATAGAAGGCGCGATGAAAGTCATCGCGGGGACCGCAAGAAGCATGGGGATTGAGGTAAAAGACTAGGCGTGCTAGTCTAATTTCAGAATAAATTTTCTAAAGGAGATTGCTTATGATTGTGATTCTTGGGTGGGTGTTTTTGGTTTATTTAATAATTGGCTTTATTATTGCCTGCGTTGAGGTGATAAATGAGAATCGCAGGACGGTTTATCGATATACGCAAGTCTGGGGTTTCGATTTTAGCTATTTGAATTTTACAGAAGTAATTTTGACCCTTTTTGCGATAACTTTTGGGTGGTTGGGTCTATGGATATCGGATAATTTATAGTTGTTTTTTTTGCCCACAGGCCTTTGGTCTGGGGTTTTATTTTTTGTACTATATCAAAACCCTCATGATCGTGAACAAAATGATATATTTTCAACTACTATGATATATCATAGTAGTTTGCTATTCACACCACTGCGTTTGCGTGGGTGTTTTTTGAATGCTAGTTTTTATGGAGATTTGAAATTTTTTTTGAAGAAAAAAGGGAAAGACGGTCTCGAGCGTCCAAGCTGGGATGAATTATTTATCGCAACGGCGGTACTGGGATCTTCGCGAGGAACGTGCGATAGGCTGCGGACTTCATGCGTATTGGTTAAAAATAATAGAATAATCGGTTCCGGTTACAACGGCGCCGTCGCCGGACTTAAAAATTGCGATGATGCCGGGCATTTAATGATTGGTGATCATTGTCTCCGGACTCTTCACGGCGAAGACAACGCAATTGCGAATGCCGTTTCGAGTCTTGATGGCGCGACAGCATATATCATCGCAACACCGTGCTTGAATTGTGTTAAAAAACTTTTGCAATATGGCGTTAAAAGAATAGTTTATGTAGGCCGATACGCGAATATCAGCGGCATCGAATATATCCCCGAGATATGCAAAGAGAAAGAAGTCAGTCTTGAACAGTGGTCCGCAGATCCAAAAAAAATCGCTGCAGTATTTTCCAAGATCTTTATGAGGCTCAACGGGTCCGGAGGAATTTTTAAAGATTTCAATGTTCAGCTTTTGCCAACAGATTCAACTATTTCAAAAGCAAGTGCTAGAATGGAGAAGAAATGCAAAAAGGGAAATTGATTGTTATCGAGGGACCAGATGGATCGGGAAAAACAGAGCAATGGAATTTGCTCGCGGCTCGCATGAAAAAAGAAGGCCTTGCGACCGAACTTTTGGATTTTGGATCCGCGAAGGACTCAATGCCGGCGTGAATTTTTTGGCAAACCGGTATGTGGCCTCGAACGGAGGCCATCAGGGAGGAAAAATCAAGAACCATCAGGAAAGGAAAATATTTTTGCGCTGGCTTTACAAGACGGAACATGAGATTCTCAATATTCCAAAGCCTGACATAAATATTTTTCTTGATATGCCGGTAAAAATCAGCCTAAGGCTTATTGAAAAAAGAGGGCGGATGAAAGATATCCATGAAAACAAAGAGCACCTTGTTCACGCTTATTACGCGTATAAAGACATGATTAAAATGTTCCAGAAGGATTTTCTGGTAATAAAATGCGCAAACAAGGGAAAACTTCGTTCCAAAGAAGACATCCACGAGGAGATCTGGGAGAAAGTAAAGAACAAACTGGGGCTGTGAATAACAGCCCTTTTTTATTTTCCGCGTTTTGCTAGCTTATATGAATGTTCATTGAAAACAAGGAGGAATGATGCATAAAGTAGAACCGAAAGTTTTTTTGGTGGGTGAGACCAAGATAGTTAAAGAAGGCTTGAACGGATTTCTCAAGCATGTCGGCGTTCCAAAATGGAAGTCGGACGCTTCAACTGATCTAGAAAAGATTATCGAGGTAATGGGACGGCTTTGTTATAGAAGTTTTGAGCCCGGCCTCAACAAAAATGTTAAAAAAGTCCGCGAACACAACAAAGATTATCTGGAAAACATCAAGAAGGTAAAACATGGGTCGGTAATTGAGCATCCGGTGCTGAATTTTATTTTTACCGATGTTTCGCGCGTATTTACGCACGAGCTTGTGCGCCACAGGGCGGGAACCGCGATTTCCCAGGAGAGTTTGCGTTTTGTCCGGCTGGACGATCTCGGCCAATGGCTGCCGACAGTTATTTATGAGGACGAAAAAGCTGTTGAAATATTTGTGAAAACATTTAAACATCTTGAAAAATTGCAGCTGGAACTTGCGGAATATTTCAAGCTGGATGACGAAGCAATGCCGTTTCATAAAAAGAAAGTGATAACTTCCGCAATGAGGCGGATAGCGCCTATTGGGCTTGCAACTACAATTGGCTGGTCCGCCAATCCGAGAACGTTGCGCTGGGTTTTGGAAATGCGCACCGATCCGAACGCCGAAGAAGAGATTCGGCTGGTGTTTGGAAAGGTTTTGCGGGCTTTTTTCTTTTGCGCTAGTTTATTGGCAGAATGGAGCGTTAAAATGAACATTGCAAAATATATCGATCATACACTTTTGAAGCCGGATGCGACGAGAGGGCAGATTGTAAAGCTTTGTCATGAGGCGAAAGATTACGGCTTCGCTTCGGTTTGCGTGAATCCGGTTTGGATTCCGAAATGTGTTGTAGAGCTAAAGGATTTGGGGCAAAAAACTGATGTTAAGGTTTGTTCAGTAGTTGGTTTTCCGCTTGGCGCTAGTTGGCGGAACATAAAAGCAGACGAAGCAAGACAGGCCTTTTTACAAGGCGCAGATGAAATAGATATGGTAATGAATGTAGGTATGCTGAAGTCCGGAGACTTGCTTGAAGTTAAATTAGATATACAATCGGTTCGCCTTGCCGTTTCGAGAGCCATTCTCAAAGTAATAATCGAAACCTGTTTGCTCACTCTGGAAGAAAAAATTCTGGCGTGCAAGATCGCCCAAGACGCTTGCGCAGATTTTGTAAAAACCTCCACCGGTTTTTCAACTGGAGGCGCGACTGTTGAGGATGTGAAATTGATGAGGAAAACCGTTGGCCCGAAAATGGGAGTAAAGGCTTCGGGTGGCATCCAAGATTACGCGATGGCCATGGCGATGATAAACGCGGGAGCGACGCGTCTTGGGTGTTCCGCGGGCATTGCCATTGTAGAAGGCTCCAAAAAATAAGTTTAAAAAAGCAAGCCTGCGAGCTTGCTTTTTTTCTTTCTATTGCTAGATTGAAAGCAGATTTTGACAGGAAAAATATGCTTGTTGTCATAACTGCTCTCCCTGGAACTCTGGAAGAGAAAGATTGCGAGGCGCACGAGACTTACGCTAAAGAACGCGGGATAGACCTAAAATTTCATCACATCGGCAAAGATATTTTTCAGGTGGCCAAGGAACACCAGATAGAGGTTGCGCCTGATAATATTTTGGATATTGACCACGAAAAACTTGATCTTTGCAGAACTATTGTTCTTGAACGAAAGGCCCAGGCGATTGCTGATAGACAGCGCAAAAACGATCAGCGGAATATCGATGTATTGCGCACGCACGCCAATTTTATATGGAACGATGTAGCGCGCCGGCCATGGTATACGAGAGATATATTGGCTTTGAAGCCGGATGTGTTTATAACCGTTGTAGACGACGCTGAGAAAATTTTGGACAGACTTAATCAAAGAAGCCAATGGTCAAGATGGGATTTCGCTTTAAAAGACATTTTGAACTGGATAAATATGGAAGTAAATACCACTGATGATTGGGCAAATTTGACGGGAAAGCCGTTCCGCATAATACCAAAGACCGCTCCGCCGAAATTTTTGTATCAGATATTGTGCAAACCCGAGGCGGAAATTGTCTACATGAGCATGCCTTTGACATTCGCATATGATCCGTCAACGCAGAGAAAGGTTGATGACCTCGTAAAGTTTCTTGAGAAATATTTTACGATAATCGATCCGCGCTGGATAGATCCACTGGCGGCCTCAAAAGGAAGAGACTTTGACCGCGCAGTTTACAATAATGTTGTGAACCGCGATCTTGAATGGTTCGTAAGGCAATCTAAAAGAGTTATCGCTTATTTTCCAAAAATCGTGCTTTCCTCCGGATTGGTAATTGAAGTTTACAATGCATTTATATCTACCAAAGATACTTGGCTAATTTGGCCAAAAGGTAAAACTATTAGTCCCTTTTCTAAACAATATGCCCGCGAAGTTTTTTACGGCCTTGATGAGTTGAAGCGCCATGTTAAGGAAAATTTTAAAGAGATACGATGATCTGAAAAGCCGCACGCATGGCTTTTTATTTTTGATTATGATAATTTAAGGAGAGTAAGTAAAAAATATCATGGCAAAACGATGCGATAATACAAGTGTTGGAATTTTGGTCAGGGACGGTCAAAAAATACTTTTGATTGAGAGGAAGCAATATAATTACGGGTTTGCTTTGCCTGCCGGGCACGGGGATGGCGATGATCCTTTAACCTGTGCCAAAAAGGAACTTGGCGAAGAAGTCGGGCTTACTATGCTTGAGGGTGAGATTAAGTTAAGAATGTTGTTGCAAAACCCGTGCAATAGGGAAGGCGGGACGCATCACGATTGGAGCGTGGTTGAGGCGATAAAATGGGAAGGCGATGTAAATATTCATCAGCCCGACGACGAAGCGAAGAGTTATCTTTGGGCCGATAAAAATAGAATTTCGGAGAATGCAGAAAATCTGGAACATTTCGTAGCTTTTGTGGTTGGCATTGAACTTTCGCCGGAAAACCTCCCGCAAATCGTAAAAGCAACCAATGAACGTCCGGAGTGGAAACAGTGCCTCGGCCTCGAACCCCCGATGTATTTTTTGTTCAAAGAATTGGGAATAATTTAACCCCGTCATCCGGCGGGGTTTTTCTTTACTTCTCTAAAAACATGCGCTAAGAATTAAGCAGAAGTTGATTTTGAGAGGAAAGCGAATGAATGTTTACAGACCGCAAACGTTGGTGATAGTGAGGCACGCGGAATCGGTTTGGAACAAAAATGCCGAACATGGGAGGGGGCGGGTTAATAAGGTCCCTGACGAATTAAAAGGCGTACCGGATCATTTGACGCCCCTTAGCGCGGCCGGTGAAAGCCAGGCGGTTTTGACCGGAAGAATTTTGGATATGATGTTTGGAGAATTCGAAACGATTTATCATAGCCCATGGGTTCGCACCACTCAAACCGCTAAAATTATCGTTGATCAATTTCCCGACGAAGCACGCGAACGGATGGAAAAACGCCTTTTTAAAAATTTGTTTCTGACGGAACAGGATTTCGGTTATCTGGATGCCGGGGTAACGCCACCGGCAGAACTTAAAAAGCTTTACGATAGGTTTTATAAGGAGCGCGAGATAATCGGCAAATTCTATGCCAAGCCTCCGAACGGGGATGCTTGGCTTGCCAAATGCAAAGATACCCATAATTTTTTCGATATCATTTTCCGTCAGAACCGACATGGCCAGAAAATTTTGATTGTGACGCATGGGGTTACAATGCAAACCTTCAGGTATCATCTGGAAAGGATTAATGAAGAAAAATTGGTAGAGCTCTACGAGGCTGACAAAAACAAGAACTGCGGAGTGTCGCACTACGAATGGAATCCCAAACTCGGTTCAGGCGGCAGATACGAGTTGAAATTTTGGAATAAGGTATTTTACTAAGAGGCAATCCACATAATTGCCTTTTTTATTTTTCATAGAGAGCTATCATGAAAGCATGAAGTCCGTAGTTTTTTGTTCATCTGCAAGGTTTGCTAAGGAACTCGATGTTTTTATGGAGCGTTTGCACGAGTTGGCAAAAGAAAAAGGCATGCGTCTTACTATTCTGCATCCCGAATTTGCCATGGACCAACATCACCTGCACCATCTTCCGGAGAAAGAAAGGCTAAAGGACCCGGTTTATCGTGCGGAGATCGCTGGCAAGGTCTACGATCATCTATTCAGAAAAGTTCGTACGGCGGATATTTGTTTTGTTTACAATAAAGACGGCTATATCGGTGCGAATGTTACCGGCGAGCTATTCGCAGCGGCTGTTTTGGGGAAAATGGTCTATGCGCTTGATGAAAAAACTCTGATGGGCCACTACCCGCACGATCTCTACGAAGAACCATCCGTCCGCAAACTTGTCCACGAGGTCATCTCAACTCCAGAAGATTTGCTCGAGCGGTTGATATAATGTTTCTCGCTTGCTAAACTCCTTTTCAGAAAGGAGTTTTTTATGTCATTTCAGGATTTTTGCGGATGGGTGGGCACGATTTTGCTATTAATCGCTTACTGGCTTGTTTCGAGCGACAGGATAGAGGCGCGGAGTTTTACGAACCAATGGATGAATTTTTTCGGTGCAGCTGGCATAGGTTTTAATGCGTGGACTAACGGCTTATATGCCGTTGTGGTTTTGGATATATTTTGGGCCGGAGTCGCCTTATTTACTATCAGAAGCATGGTGAAAGATAACGCGGCTAGGAATTTTTATGACATGAGAGGCTAGTGAGACCATTTTCAAAAAATGGTCTTTTTGCATTATTTTTTATTTATGGAATAATGGACGGATTATGCGTGTTCGGCTTTTGGCTTTATCTATATTTATAATCGGAGTGCTTGCCGGGGTTTATGATGCCGGGGAGCATTTAAGTTTGCCAGATTCAGTAAAATCCTGGGTTAAACCGTTCAGACTTGGACTTGATCTTCAGGGCGGGACGCATTTGGTCTATCGTGCTGACACGGCATCCATTGATGGAGATGTTGGCGAGGCAATGGCCGGCTTGAGGGATGTGATTGAAAGGAGGGTGAATCTTTTCGGAGTTTCCGAGCCGATCGTGCAGACGGAATCAACCGCCGGAGAGCAAAGGCTGATCGTTGAGCTCGCCGGAGTTTTTGATATAAATCAGGCGATACAAGTTATCGGGCAGACTCCTTTTTTGGAATTTCGCGAATTAAAGCGGGGACGGGACGGCCAGCCGGTTGCTACCTCGACAATCAGCTTGAATGATTTTATACCGACCGCTCTTACCGGTCAATTCGTAAGCCGGGCAAGTTTGATTTTTGATCCGAATACGAACCAGCCGCAGATTTCGCTTGAGTTCAACGATGACGGCGCGAAATTATTTGAAACAATAACCGAAAGAAATGTCGGAGAGCCTCTCGCGATATTTTTGGACGGGATCCCGCGGAGCACCCCGGTTGTAAGAGAAAAAATCACCGGCGGACAGGCGCAGATTACCGGGCAATTTACGATCGACGAAGCAAAAACGATAGTGAGGGATTTAAACGCCGGAGCGTTGCCAATTCCCATCACTTTAATTTCCCAACAAAGTGTTGAGGCATCTTTGGGAAAAGACGCGCTGTCGAGAAGCCTTTACGCAGGAATTTACGGAACGATTGCCGTAATGCTTTTTATGCTCGCATGGTACCGTTTGCCGGGGCTTGTAGCTATACTCGCGCTGACGGCGGTTTATTCAACATTGACCCTTCTTTTATTTAAATTAATTCCGGTCACACTATCTTCCGCCGGCATTGCTGGTTTTATTTTGTCCGTCGGCATGGCTGTTGATGCCAACATTCTGATATTTGAAAGGATGAAAGAAGAGCTGCGCGCAGGCCGTGTACTTGACACTGCGATGTCAGAAGGATTCAAGCGCGCATGGACATCTATCCGTGATTCCAATGTTTCGAGTTTGATAACGTCAGTGATTCTTTATTGGTTCGGGACAAGTTTGGTAAAAGGATTTGCTTTGACTTTGGGATTAGGGATATTGGTTAGTATGTTTTCGGCGATCAC
>Ga0075957_144_pt1 | contig 5224 bp, 5 predicted proteins | sample RifGroA2_FD_68051 | JGI IMG/M metagenome (GOLD analysis project Ga0075957, IMG submission 68051) | Parcubacteria bacterium GW2011_GWA2_44_13
ATAACGACAAGAAGTAAAACAAAAATCCCTCCGCAAATAATCCCGCCCCTTAACCAATACGGCCATTTTTTCCAAAGCATAATGCGGTTATTCTACCACAGTTTGGTTCTAAAGTTTTCCCCACGTCTTTTTGTTCGTTCGGCATTCTCACATTCTGCAGAATGTGAGAATGTTTATGTGGGAAATTCCTACGCCAACGGGAGTTCGATCGAGAAGGTGGAGCCCTTGTCCTTGCCCTCGGATTTACCCCGTCGCAAGCGTTGCTTTGCTTCGGGGCTCCGCCCAGATACGTCCGCCTTTGTGGGCTTCGATAAGCTGACGGGCGACGTAGAGGCCGAGGCCGGTGCCGAGAATGTTGGTTAAATTTTTCAAAAAAGCCATGGCATGTAACCATGGCTCGACACGAGACGCTAAATTGTTTATGTCTATAGATTTACCAACATCTCTGCGACCACCTCCTTAATCGGCAAACCGGCGAGATCCGCTATCCAACCCCATTGCCCAGATGGATTCACTTCAAGAAAGACGAAATCGCCATCTGGTGTTTCGATCATATCAATGGCGCCGTATCTCAGTTCAATCTCTTCCATAAACCGAAGCAACTTTTGTTGAATCACGAGCGGCAACACGACTTGCTCATGCATGACTCGCTCGAAATCATAGTGCCGCCAATCAATCATTGTTTTCTCGCTGGCTTGCGAGTCTATTCTGCACGACAATATTTTTTCGCCAATAACCATAACCCGATGTTCGCAACGTTTTTTCACATACTCTTGAGAGAAGACAGGACATCTGCGAATTGAGGATGGCGATCCGACCAACTCCTTATGAGAAAATCGTTGAGAATACAAACACTTTTTTCCAGCCTTATCTAATTTCATATAACCGATGGGTTTCAGAAGAAGACCATCCTGGGGGTCTGAAAACTGTTCCAAACACTTTGGATCGTTGCTAATTGCCGTCCGAGGAACTGACAATCCGCATTGTCCCGCGATTTTTTGCTGGAAAAACTTATTACTCGCGAGGAAGTCTACGACATCTTTGCGATTTACCCACCGGCACTCAAGTGAAGACAGAAGAGAACGAACCGCCCCGCGAGATTCATTGGCGCAAAATTTATCTTCCACAGAGACGTCTTTCTTCTTCGGATGTATTGTATTTTCTCTCAAATACCACGCACCGTTTATGTCCGATATGGATAGCCGAATTTTCTTGAATTCTCCTGAATAATACTCCAACACATCCATAGACCCGGCGATCTTGCCTCCATTGTCCATGGTTACATGGATTGATAGATCAGACGGAAAACAATCAGGGTCAAAGACACCAATCCTAATTTTCTTTCCGGTGCAGGCCTGAAGAAACGGCTCAAAATAGTACCGCTCACCAAGACCGGCAATTATAAGAATATTTTTCATATATCGTCTAACTCTCGTTGAAAATGTGCATACCTGACAGCTCTAATTTTAGGTTAATATCACCTGTTACTTTAAGTCAAGGTTGACTTTTGAGCTTGTACCACATATTGTGTTAAGCGGAACATAGAAAGAATACGAGATCCAAAAATTATGAAAACTTCGGAGACTGCAGACAGAACCGACAGCACGCCGTTGTTATTGCGTCGAATTGAAAATAGACCGGTTGCGACACATCCGTTGGCGAGTCATTTTACGATGGTAACAACGCAAGGCAACCAACCGGAAATGGGGGATCAAAGCGAAGACAACACAAGATACGACAGCGACTAACCCTCCTACGAGTAACCCCTGTGACAATTTTATCACTGGGGCTTTTTATTCACTCTTATTTTATTTTCACTATATGGAAATGATTATCACGAAAAAAACTATCTACCAGATTGAAGAAAGGTTAGTAACATTGGCGCGTGGAACGCGATATAAAGAGGGTATTCGTCTTATTGATAATTATGTGAAAAAATATGGAAAAGTCGACGAGCTTTTGACGCAAAAAGCATTCTTTTACTATCATTACGCGGCTTTTATCAAATACGGGGGAGGACATGTCGAGAAGCGGGCTAAATTAATTCAGTGGTATTTTCAACACGCGATCGATATCTGCAGATCAATCATAGAAAAACTTGACGACATCGAGAACAAAAACTTATTAAACTCCCGATTGTATTTGGCCCAGATATACGCGATGTTGGGAGTCGCAGGTCGGGCTAAAAAAATAGCCTTGCAAACTTACAAATATAAGCCATCATCTCTTACAGCCGAACGGGCGGCTGATGTCTGTCTAAGGATTCAAGATAATAGAGGGGCGTTATTGTGGTATAAAAAATCGGTTAATCTAGCAAAAAATTCAGCGTCAAGACTAATGTCGCGAATCGGAATCGCGATAACTTACAAACGGATGGGGGATAGCAAAACGTCTCTTCGCCACGCTTTAAAAGCGTTTGGGTTATTGAAACGCGCGCGTAAAGATATAAATGTGTTGTTCTTGAAAAAAATGTTGTATTCCCATTTTCCGGAATTAAAAAAATAAAAGGTATTAACCCCAGAGCATGCGTAATGGACTCGAAAGGTGCTCGCTAAACGCTCGCGCTTACCCGTGAACTCATTTTGCACAACCGAACTTTGTCCGGTAATTCACCATTGATGCCGCGAGGTAACGAAATCCGTTGAAGGTGGCTTCGAGTATCTCGTAGCGGATTCGGAGGTTCGGTTTGATGGCCGGGATCATGCCGAGGCGCCGGATTGCCGTCTCGCTGTCTTTGCTGTCGAAACCGGGGTCGAAGGTAATAGGAACGTCTTTGAGCGAGATGCCGAGACGATCCGCCGTCTCTTTGAGTTGTTTAACCGCGGCTGGCAACAAGATCGAGTCATGCGTGTTTACGCCCGCCGCGACGCAGGCGACAAGGCAATTACCGGAATCGTCTTTGATATCAACGGCTTTTTCGCCTCGTTGGTGTTTGTGCCCCGAGTAGCCGATTCGCGCGCCCCTTTTTTAGCGACCACATTCGAGCCATCTCCGTGAAGCGTGGCGGGGTTCAACTTCCCCTCCTCGGCGAGGAAATCGAGCGAGCCGTCGAATATCTTTTTGTAACTGCCGTCCTTACTCCAACGGTTGTGATGCCGGTACACACTCGACCAGTGTGCGTCTCGCACGGGAAGATTTTCCCACTGGATCCCCGTGTGGAGTACGTATAAAATGTGATTGAATATCTTGAAATACGAGATCCTCGGCTTCTGCCGCTTGCTCTGCGTGAGATGCGGCAGGATGTGCCGGTTGAACTCTTTCCGCGTGACTTTTGTTGGTAACGTATTGTATACTTGCGCAGGGCGTTGAGATTTCTTGCGCGCATGATGTTTCTCGGCTTTCATATAAAGCGTTTGCAATATTGAAGAGTAAAATTGACCTTTTACCCAATATTGTAACGCTTTATGCGGAAGTCGGGGGAAGTTATCCACTATGAGTTCTATAGAAGAATAATTTTGCACCATCTTGCTGCCTATTCTTGTTTTTAAGGTAAATTGCAGTAATACACTCCTGCACTTTACATAAATTGTAGGATTAGATGAAGATGTTGGCCTTGAATCTATTCTCAAATTCTTGAGAATTTGAGAATAGATTCAATTGATAAGCTTAGAAATTTCTTCTCTGATGACTGTTGCGTCATCCCACGGCTCGCGGGAGCCGTTTGTGCCCATGATGTAGGGGTCGGTGCCCTTACCTGTTATTAGGACGGCGTCGCCCGCGGAGGCTTTTTTGACGGCTACGGCGATAGCTTCCCGCCGATCCAAAATTATTTCCGGTCTGTGTTTGGTTATTCCTGCTTCCATCTCCTTGAGAATTTGTCGCGGGTCTTCGTCGTACGGGTCCTCGTTGGTGAGAATTATTTCGTCGCAGTATTGGTCGGCAATCCTGCCCATTTCGGGGCGTTTCCATTTGTCGCGACCACCGCCAGTGTTACCCAAAACGCAAATTAATTTGCGTTTTGGCCCCGAGCTTTGTCGAGGGGCTGAAAATGCTTCATACAAAGCCCTTAATGAATCGGGCGTATGGGCGTAATCCACTATCGCATCAAAGCTCTGCCCGCCACGGATAAATTGGGCGCGGCCGCGGATCCCCGTTATTTTTTTGACAGCCGTCGCGATTGTTTCGGTCGGTATGCCGATTGCTTTGGCAAAACTCGCGGCGGCCAAAATGTTGTAAACATTAAATTTACCCGGCAACTTGGAAGAAAAATGTTCACCTGCCCAGTCGAACTCAACACAGCCGTTGCCCTCTTTTAGATTTTCAGCGGAGTGTATGGAGAATGGGACTTTTCTCTCGACATCGGCGGTTAAAAATTTACCGCCTTCTTTGTCGTCAATATTCGCGATAATGGCGCGAGGTTTTTTTGGCGATCTCTCCATCTCCCGCGCGATCGCAAGTTTTGCGTTCAAGTATTCACAGCCGGCATTTACGGCTTGGCGGAGAAATCGTTGAACAAAGAATCTTCCCGGAATGGTCATTTTGTAAAGATTCCGCTCTGACTTTTCCCCGATTTTGTAACGTATCGTGCCGGCCACGGCCGTTTTGTATCCGGCTTCTTCGAGAATGGCGTTTACTATTTCGACGACGGAACTTTTACCTTTGGTCCCCGTAACGGCAATCACCTTGATTTTGCGGGAAGGAAAGCGGTAGATAAGCGCGGCCAGAAGCGCCATTTTATAATGATAAATCGGTTGAAAGAAAGCGAAGACAGGTCGCGGTATCAATTTTTTGGCCCAAAACAAGAGGTTATCCACGACACAATAATATATTCAATATGGCCCGTATTCTACTTGACTTATTAGACATACTATGATAACATGTCAGCAGATTCTGGTCGTGTGATCAGAGTTCTTTGGAAACAATAAAAATTAACAAAGAAAGGCATCCTTCTATGAAGGCAACCTTTACAGTACATACAGACGAGAAAACAAGCCGGCGGCTAACATTGGGGGGTATGCTCGCATCAAATGCGGGAGTGTTTCCCGATGATCAGGTGGAGTATTTTTTGCGAAATGAGAATCGCGGGCAACTCCCCGAGCTATTGTCACTGGTTTCGCGTCTCGGGCGTGACCAACGTTTTGCCCTGCCGGAAGCGGTCAAGGACGATTCGCGCGGTATGCCAGTCCCTTCCGACTTGGCGCAACACTGGGAGAAGAGATGGAAGGACGTTTGGGAGATCAAGGCGGACTTTGCGGGACTAATTGTCCCGAAGCCCCCGACACTC